>Ga0070749_10001222_pt1 | contig 17378 bp, 9 predicted proteins | sample VirMetDEL_Nov_18_FD_75180 | JGI IMG/M metagenome (GOLD analysis project Ga0070749, IMG submission 75180) | Aqueous microbial communities from the Delaware River and Bay under freshwater to marine salinity gradient to study organic matter... | ecosystem: Environmental > Aquatic > Marine > Coastal...
ATAACAATCGACGATACTAGGGAACGATTGAGGATTGTAACAAAGAGGGCTTGCAACATAAATTGGAATTCTTCTTATTAGTCTTACTTTTGCACTGTCTGTAACCTTGTGCTTATTATATATCTGCCCAGTTGTGAAATCCTGAGCAAAAGCGTAATAACCACTTGCTGCTTTATATGCTAACTTCGTATCAAGCATCCAAGGAGAATCGTCTAAGTCAGTTGGAATTCCTAACCACTGAGATGGTTTTCCGTATGGGTAAGTTGTAGTTCCTTCTTTGATCTTTCCTGAAGTTGATGTCCAGTAAGTTCCTGACATGTTAAGTCCACTACCACCCTGAGCCTTGAGTTGTTGATCAACCTGATGAAGATGATTCATCTCGACAAGACTTGGAACATACCAACCAGAATAAAGTGCATCATCTGGAGGATTTTCTATAGGACTTGCCATAGCAGATCCAGACACATGTGTGTTCCAGATTTCAGTATAGGCATCGTTAAATTGGTTTTCATTATTCTCTATAACAGAAGATTCTACCGAACCCCAAGGGTTGAAACTCTCATCCACCCAGCGATCGTATGCTTCTTCGTCGAATCCAAATGCATTTGACCAGAACCAAATACCAGAAACTGAATTATCATATAACTTGGTGTTCAAGTATCCGTCAACCACACATGTTGCCCAGTTCTTAAGAGGATCTTGACGTAGTGTAGTTCCTATTCTGTTTGCAAGTCCCCAATGTCTTTCACCACCTACCACATCTTCGCTTGCGACAACAATTGCCCATCGTCTTTCTATTTGATATCCAGCACCATAGATCTGCTGTGCAAATTCATTGAACTTCGCACCATCAGATGGATCATAATTTTCTGCATTATCATCGAATGGGTTGTTGAGAAGAATTCCTATTTCCGATAGATGACCAGTCTTATAGTTCAGTGTAGGAATTGACTGTGAGTTTGGATTTGCTGGAAGTATGTGAACTGGTGGTAAGTGGTCGCAAGCATTCACGGAATCAAATCTACCAACACTAGGAATATATGTTGTTGCATTTGATGTTCCATTGAGTGCAAGATCACGAATTCCTCTTCCCCTTGCATTTATAGAACCACCACATTCATCTGCTGGATAGCCAAGATACCCTGCAAATCTTCCACCTTCTAGTTCAGCACCTAATTCATAGGTGTGACATGGATTGATTCTAACTTGACACGTTTGGTTGAGTGTATCATTTTGATCGTATGGATCTTGGCAGCATCGTCTGGTTATTGCTTGTCCGTTAGATGCATATCCAACCAGAACCTGATCGTAAACACTCGGATCATCTTCACTGGAAAGGCACTTACTTCCTGCACCTTGATAATATCCACCTGCTTGGTAGCATTGAAGTGCTGTGTAGTTGTCGTAACAATTTGTGCCTGGAACACCATTTCCATCGTCGCTGCTTATGCAACATGCGCCTGGATAAGAATCTAGACAGCAATTGTATCCATTAGGATTTGTAAGAATATCGTAAGGTTCACAATTCTTCCCTGCATGGAAGATACCATTCACTAATGCACAATCTTCTTCATTGAAGGAGTAACAAACTCCGTTGACACAACAAGCACTAGGATCTGTTGGGCAAATGTTAGGGCAACCGCCAAGAGCAGAGCAAGACACAATATTTTGGAAAGCAATACCGTTGAATTTCTCACACTTTTCCAAACTAGTGTCAACACATTCGCCGTTCACACAGCATGGGAATGTGTCCTGACAATCTGGTCCTTCTTCTCTTAATGCACAAGGAACTGTGCTGAATGTACCGAGAAGTGCATCACAATAAGACTTTGTTGCATAATCTAAACATCTTGTTCCATACTCACCTGTTAGAAGATCTGGTGCAGAGCAAAGACAGCATGATCCGATCGCATCACTGAATGTTGACATAGTAATACCGTGAATCGAATGCTGTTTGAATTCGAATGTAACTGGATTACCATCATCCCCTGTACCAATATCAATATAAGGTGTTAGTTGGAAATTACCGTAAATTGTAGAAGTTTCTATAAGCCCTGGCTCAAACAACTTATTCTTGGGAAGAACATATCCAACTACATTACCACCAGTTACAGCCTTGCTTTGATTAATACCAGCATAGTCATTATAAATTCCTGTAAAGATTCCGAAGTAATCAGATGGTGCAATCGGTAAAACCCAGTTACTTTTTCTATCTGTTCCGTTATACACGAATGTCTTCTCAGTCATTCTGGATAGAACCACAGATAAAGTGTTTCCGATATAGTAGTTTAGTGAATTTGTGGATGCAGACGCACTGTTTCCGCTGTTTAGATAAGGGAGTCTTCCAGTTTCACCAAGTTTACCTGGCAGTGTAGAACCCTCGATTACAATCATGTCAAGAGTGTTACCAGTAATACTCAATCTGTTACCACTCACTCGAAGTGTTCTGAATTGAGCAATCTTCAATTCTTTTTTATTTTCTTCTTGTTCATCACCTATTGTTGGAACGGTTGGTGACCTAAATCCTTTGAACACTTTAGCATGGGTATTATCACTATTATTCTCGTTTCGAATGTAATAACTATAATCTGTGGGCGTTCCGTCAAAGTTTGCGCCTGTAAACCCAATAACTTCTATCTTTGTTCCATCAGTAAGAGTAAAGGTAATACCTTTGATATTACCACTTTCAAAAGATTCTGCAAATGAGATACCAGCGCCAGTAGCACCAGTAGGACCAGTAGGACCTGTTGGTCCAGTAGGACCTGTAGGACCTGTTGGTCCAGTAGGACCTGTTGGACCCTGACTTCCTTTTATTACTCTTGTTACTCTACTGCTTCCATAAAACGGCATCAGTTATCTCTCAAAATAGTTGGGATTGTCCATGCTTTGCTGGTATTATCTGCTGTTACACCATAGTTACCATCACATCGAACTAATCTTATAGGTCGCACCTTGTATTTATTTTCGTATCTATTCTTTCTTGAAGATTTAAACGAATCTAAATCACCACTTGGTGGGAAGTAAACAGCCCATGCAACCGATCCTGCCGTTACACCAGATTGTGTCTTAATACCTTCGTTTGCACCAGAACTTCCATCAAAGGATCCAGTAGATGTCCAATACCAACCCGTGAATGGAACACCACCATTTATAAGAAGTTCTGTGTTCAGATCGAAACTGTATGGGGAACTCCCATCCCGAACACAATGTGCTGCTAAGAACGCCATTTCATCGTGACTTGGTAAGAACCACTGTGATGCTGTTTGTGGGTTTGCAGAAGCACCCTGTATCTCCGATGTCATTCCGTCTGGATACATGCGAACTGCTCTAACTGCTGTTATTTCACCTGCACTTGCACCAGGTCCGAACTGAGAGTATGCAAATTCTCTTCCTCTTGGTGCATATCTCATATAGAGAGCATTATCAGCATGAGACATACGAATTGTATTATAAAGTCCCCAGTTTCTTCTCCAGAAACCGTTTGCACTCTTTGGTGGAACAGTTGCAAGTCTGAGATCCCAGTTTGATCCAAGTGCTCTTGCCTGAGCACATGTTGTGAAAGTGCTGTTGACAAGAGAATCGAATGTTTCTCCACTGAGTCCCTTCCAGAAACCTTCTTTGTAGTTTCCGATATCATTGTATTCTGAACCAAAGATTCCATAGTTTTGGCTTGGGTTGGTGTAGTTGATGATTGGACCCCATGCAGATCCATAGTTCGACCAAACAAACTCCTGTGTTGGTCCATTTATAGAACTATAGTCTAGAGGAGAAACAACAGTGGAATCTCCTGTAATTGCAACTGGATGCAGAGAGATAACCATAAGGTATGAATCTGGTTTACTCTCGTTTTCGTCTGGATAGTCGTTTCCATTCAGTTCCGCACAACTAATGTAACCAGATCCTGTCGGACCACCGAAACCATATCCATGATAATCGTATTCTGTACGATAGATATCTGCTGTGATTTCACCCATCATCATGAGATCGGCAGTTTCTCCTGTTGGACGGAAACCACCCTTGCTGAATTGCTTTCTTCCACCAACAACCTTGGAGTAGTATGGGTTATAAACACCCACAACCAAACCTCCTGCAAACAAGTCTCCAGGTCGTATCAGTTTTCCGTCAACTACACCGAAGCATGAAACATCATTGTTGGCTGGACATGTAATCTCTGCACAAGTTGTGCCGTTACCTGCGAAGAATCCTCCAGCATTGATACAGTCCGTAAATGATTGGTTGTTAAGACATGATGAACCTGATAAGCAACAAGGTCCTGTTCCTGTAGAACAAATGTTCTCACCAAAAGAATCTAAACAAGATGTTCCGACACCTTGGAAGAATCCATTACCCTTTACACAGTCAAGTCTGGTTTTTTGTTCGCATACACCCAACCCGTTACAGCACGCACCGATTCCTGCAACCGCTGATGCACAGAAAACAGATTCGCACTTAGATCCATTTCCGTGGTATGTTGTTTGAATGTTATTCTGTAAGCCGAGTGTAATACATTCGTCGCAAGTTAATATCTTGCATTCAATTGATCCATAAATTTTATTGTAAACGCAACATGCACCATATTGGTTACATATCCCACCACCAGTGTTTCCAGTATTACCACATGTTGTCCCAACTCCGTGGAAGTATCCGCTACAACCTGCATAGGTTGATATTGTACAGTCTCCATTTCCTAAACAACAAGCGCCTGTTATTCCAGTTGAAGGTGCAGCAAATCTTCCAAAAGGATTATCACTGTTATCACCTGCATATAGATCTAAATCATTACATCCAAACGCAGTGTTTCCACTTGAATTGTCCCATTTAACTAGATTTCCGTACCATCTGTTAGGAACCCAGAAGAAGTTAAGTATATCAATACCACCGCTAAAACAAGGTGTCTTGTTGAACGGGAAAACTACGTTCTCTGAGAATCTTTCTGTGAGAGGAGTGGTTCCAGTTGCTCCCTTAACGATCAGTGTAAATGATGTACCATATTGTGGAGAAGATGGTGGTTGAACGTCGAATAAAACTGGACACCCGGCGTTGCACAATCCAGTCACAGTCACATCAGTTTTGAATAATTTTGCTTGCTCTGGATTTATTATAAATTTATAACCAGCGGTTCCTTCTACAACCACGTTTTCTCTTGTGCTTGTGATATCAACTGCCTTTTCTCTATAATCAGAAGAAACAAACTCAAGAGATCCCTTTTGTGGAACATAACGAGTGTCTTTAACAGAAGTTGGATTACCAACAGAATCAAAACTTACTAATGAGTTTTCATATGTGGTGCCTGTTATGTTCAGATAACCAGACTCAATCACATCATCATCAAAGTTAACAACAATTTCAGTTTCAGTCTGATATACTTGGAGAATGTTTTCATCCTCAGACTGAATTGACCGAAGAGTTATACCGTTTAGAGTAGAAACCGATTTGAAAACAGTTACACCAGCACCTCTGTTATCTCCAGTAGGAGCAACTATAGTAGGACCTGTTGGACCTTTTATTTGTTTACCGCTTACGAGTTCAACACCGTTATCGAATGTTACATACAGATAATAATTACTGTAAACAAAACCAGTAATGCTTGCACCAGTGTTTCCTGTGGGACCAGGAACAACGGGACCAGTGTTTCCAGTTGGACCAGTTGGTCCAGCGTTTCCTGTAGGACCTGTTGCTGCGGTAGCACCTAGTATGGAAATCCGACTGCTACCGTAAATCACTATGATCCTCCGTAATTACTCTCTAGTGTTTCTATTCTAGAAATTAGATCATCTAAAGTTGATGAAACATTGGAGTATGTATTCCCGATGGCAAGAGTGCTTAAAACTGTCATGTTGTTTACATCAACATTCTTTGGTATAGACACACCAGTAACATCTCGTACCTTTATGATTGTCTTAAATGTTTGATTCACTTCTACTGGTGTAGTAGAACCCTGCTCATAGAATGTCACTGGTGAGTTATCGACTACCTTCGGAGGATAGATTGAATCTACACTTGTTGATGATATACCAAAGGTAATTGGTGATGTTGTGTTGACAACAATACTTAAAGAATTGTCAAATATTGGTTGTGCAGAAGCCTTTTTCACATAAAGAATATTACCAGAAGTATTGACAGAAGAAACTGTACCAACCGATATTGTAGTTCCTTGGAAGTTCTGAACGACTGTCTTTCCTACCATAGTTGCAGTGACTTGTGCATTCTTCACATAAACTTCTTCTATGTAACCGTAATTTCTACCTGCATAAGAGTAGAAGTCTGGATACAAAGAAATCTTTAATGGTATACTTATATTTGTATCAACCCATCCGTTAGGAATGATTGATCCAGAAGGGATCTTCATAAAAGATCCAATTGGTAGAGTGCTTTGTGTTTCAGCGATCAGATCACCACCTATTTGATAACCAATATAATTAAGAACTTGGTAATTAAATTTACCTTCTGGATGAGCAATTCTTTGAAGAACTGGTTTCGCTATGCTTCCAGGCTCTGTTGGTGCAAGATTTTCAAATCCACCCGCTGTTTCACCGCTCAAGAAGAAGATATCATTTCCACCAGATGCACCTAATGTTGATCCATAAATGTCAGCAGAATATGAAAAATTTGATTCTGGGTGGTACATCGCTCCGCGAAGAACAACTGTTATCAAACCATCACTTGCAACGCTTTCTACAACACCAACAACTTCTGCGTTCTCGTTATTGTCGGCTATTGATTTTTTGTAGGTTCCAGTTGTTCCATGTGGAGTTGGTTCAAATCTAATTGCATCTCCATTTGTGATACCAGACTCTACTGTATAAAATGTAGAAGTAGGAGTCAATGTCAAGAGAAGTCTTGACATTGAACCAGTTGGGTTAAGAGTATAATTGTTTCCTACAATATTTGAACTTGCGCTACAAGTCATTGTTTTTATTTCCTCTTGAAGTTCTTATTGATGTCTGCATCTGCAACATAATGTAGTGCAATCTTGTCCCCGGTTAAAATTCCACCTAGTAGATCTATTACAAGTCCTTCCGAAGAAACAGTTGTGGAAATTGTCGGATTTCCTGTTATTGATGTTCTTCTTGAACCATCTAGGTTGGTGCTTCCAGATGTAAGTCTCATGTCAAGAGCCTCATAAGAGTTAGTTGCACTGAGATTTAAGCCATCAGATTGCGTACCAGACTTTGGAGAGTAAATTGTAACAGTAGGTGTTTTTCTTGTTCTTGATGGGAACTTGAAGTAATGAACTTTACTGGAATCTACAGTGAAAATTACTGGAGTTACATTTGTTTGAAGAGTATTTACCATTGTCGCAGATCCAGGCTTTACACCCTGAGCATACGACTTCTGGTAACTTCTCTGCATCTTTGTTAACTCGTTTTCATAGTCTATCTTAACTGGGCGTCTTGCGACATTACCCTTCTCGAAGACTAGTTGTGCGAGATCAATATAACCAGAACCAAGGTTTACCATATCAAACGACACAGAAGCATAATGATCATCTCCGGTAACAATAGTGGAAGGAGTAACACCTTGTAGTGCCAAAGTGTATCTTTCCCAACTTGTTCCGAGAGAAACAGTTCCTATCTTCTGTTCATTGAAGTATGATGGGTCATTCTTTGCAGCGTTTCTCCAATATTGGTTGTAATACACATCCATGTTTACACCAGCAGTATCAGACTTAGCATAGAAACTAATGATACATGGTTCTGCTGCACCAACAGTGGAGTCTGGAATTCTATTCTCTACCCAAACATAGTCTTCATAACTGTGAGTAGATCCAGAGATTCCAGATAGGGTGCTAGAATATCTGACATAGTAGTTTGGTTCGCCAAGAACTTCCACTTGTCCCTTTGTAAAGGACTGTCTTTGAACTTGGAACTGACCAGTTGCTGCGGAGTTTCCACTAGAAATACCGTTAACAATAACCCAAGAATCTGCAAAGTAGAAACCATTATCAGATGTACCGCCTGTGGCAGCAGTGCTAGTTCCAACTTCTCTCTGCCAAAACTCAAGGGATCCATTGACTGCCATGTTTTCTGCAACTGGTTCTCTTGCTTCTGCTGCTAGAACTTCTGCTGATGAGAAAACCTTTTCCTTAAGAACATAGGTTCCACTGGAGTCTATTGGCAATGCGATCATCGCCGATGTCTGAGATGTGTCGAAACACCCAGCACTATAGTTGAAGTCACCTAAATCTGGATTGACATAAATGTCAGATGGTGTGATGTAAAGCGGTGGATATCCACTTGCAACTAAAACTGTGTTACTAGTCTTGTTAACTCTATCTTGCGTAGGATAAATTGCTCCACCGATTGTAATTTCCATGAGTGTTCCTAGAGTACCACCGGGGTAACTCTTAACAACACCGATCACTTCGGAAAGGCTTGGAATAATTTCTCCGTTGGTTCCAGTGTTAATTGGCGGAACATCTGGATCACTAGCACTTGCTAGGTAGTAACCACCATAATACTTTCTTTTGTCTGCTGTTGGTCCACCAGTACCAGCACAGAATCCAGCGATGTTACTATAAGCACTCGGGAAAACATATGAAGGTGTAGTTGCCGATGTGCTTATAGTTCCCTTCTTCTTCGAAACAATAGTTCCAATCTTAAGTTGTGTTGCACCAACTCCATTTGTGGCCACAAATGAATCAGAACTCAGATCAACGATCGCGGTGTTTACTGCAATCGAACCTGCACTTGCACCAGAAGATCCTGTTGTTAGAAGTTGACCTCTATAATGAAGAACCCCACCTCTGTCTCCAGACACACCAAGAACCATAGGCTTTGATACAAGCCCTGCTGTTGTTGGTTCTGTCTTTGTGATTTTTCCGTTAGTTGTTGAAAGGAAGTAAACACATCCAGAATTAAGTGTATTTCCGGTGTCTAATGCTCCACTCCAATCAGAGAGAGAAAGTTCTCCGTTCATCACAACATCAATATAATTTGATCCTATGGTTTTGACCAAACCAATAGCCTCGGCATTAGATGCACTTGAAGCATTGGCAAGAGTGAGTCCAATACCAGAAGTGCCACCAGGCACTCCTCCATCATAATCAATAACACGAACAACATTTCCATAAGTGAACCCTGCTGTTCCACCACTAGGACCTGAGTAGATTCTAAATCCAGTCGGAAGATTCAAACCACCAGAGTAATTGAGAAGTCCGTTGATTGTGACATCACCTTGGAAAGTAACTCCCTTGGTAACAGAGTCTGCAATAGAGACTTGCATAACACCGGCAGTACCAGTACCGCTTGTAGTACCAACTAACACGTTTATTCCGTCCCCAGAGAGTCCAGAATAAACAGTAAGGTTGTTTAACTTTGCAATTATTTCGTTGTTGGTTTTATTGAACCAATCATAAAAAGTATCGGTTTGATCCAAAGAACCTATCTGAAATAAATTGTCTTCTACGCCCATTGTGCTTTTTCCTCAGTTCTTAGATCAGAACAGTAAGTTGTTATAGAATCTAAAGGTGGTTCCGTTTACTTTACATAGCGGGGCAAAATTTGATATATTGTCCGCTACTGAGTTATTTATACTCGAATCGCCATAGTTAACTGCCCATCTTTCAATTGATATTGTGTATCTACTGGCACCTTCTGCGTTAAAGTCATAATCACCAGAAGAATTGTCGTACAATGCAGAATCACTGTCTACCGTAATATTATTGTACTCTTTAATCTTGAATCCGATAACCTTATCTGATGCAGTATTTGGAATAGTGATTGCACCCAGTCCGATTGGAGCATAGAACCAGTGTTTTAAGTTTGTAGATGGGACTTGGATATAGTACCATCCCTCTAAAGCACTGATTGTTTGACCATTTCTAGTAATTTGATCTGTGGAAAGTGGAGTTACACCATCCCATCCAGGTCCATTTACCTGAACACCGTCCGTGGGATTCATAATGGTGGAGTTCACCCAGTTGGAAATCATGTTCGAAGTCAAAGTTGACTGCATGTACATTATTTCCTGAATTTCGTTCAACTCTGAAGCCTGAAGTGCATAACCTGGCTTGAAACCAAGGGCAAGGTAGTTCTTTGCTGCTACATTAGCCGTGAACTGCTGTGCTGCAATTCTGCTTAAGAAAGGAGTGTTACTTAGTGGAAATGTTTGATTTGATTGGAATGGATTTAAAGCCACTTATAGTCTCCTATTGTTCTAAAACAAACTTAAATCTAAAGTTTCTTGTTGGTCGAGCCGAACGAGCCGTTGTAGGAATATCTATGTTAGTAGAATTACTAAACAGAAGATTTCCTGTATTTTGTCTAAGGGTTGGTGTGGTAAGTGATTGAACTATGAATGTTTGTCTGGAACCGTTATTAGAAACTGCTGTGAAAGTATTTGATCCAGAGAAAGAATTTGGATTCGCAGTGGCAATACTCACATCTGCTCTTGTTGGATCTGCATCTCTTACCTTAAAGTAAGCAACAGTTCCCTTGTTCGCACCGTTTGTTGATGCACTTGATGTAGAAGACTGGACCGTTTGTCCCACTGGAATTGATTCGCCGCTCGTTATTGAAGTACCATCTTTCTTTCGTATGACAAGTTCAACGAGGTTAGACTTAGTAGTTTTCTCTGAAATATTTGTGTTCTTTGCAAAAACAGTTCCATCGCTGTTTTGAGCATTCTTGATAATACCATATCGAGTAAAAGAAGTTTGATTTATCACACTCGAAATGTCACTATCTTTTATTGCTACATTAAATAATATTTTAGATGCGTTTAATAGTTTTCTAGGACTATCTGCAACACCATCTTCTACATTATCGAGGTGCAAAGTTATAGCGTTTTTAAGAAGTGTTGAAATTGTAGAGTTAGTAACTTCTGGTAAAGTTAGAACATAATCTTCACTATAAGACTTTCCGCGATTGTTGATCTTAATACCATTCACATAATATTTTCCATCTCTGCCCTTGAAGGTTAGAAGATTTATATTTGCGTTTTCACCAGTTTCACTAGAAACCCTTACGGTTGGATTTGGTATATTTACTTGTCTATTTCCGAGAGAAATTCCACCAAGATTTATGAAAGCAGATATTATCTGTCCATTGTTAACACCGGCGTCATCTTTGATTGCTACCTGATAACTCAAATTAGAGTTTTTGTTTGGTCGAGAATTCTTGATTTTATCAACAACCGATGTGGTTTGGTATGATGCACTACAACCACTGCATCCACCACCTTCAATGAAGATGACATTTCTGTTTAAAGTTTCTCCATAAATCTGACAGGTAAAACAGTTTGAGACAGACGCAAAACAATCTATGAAATCACCAGCAGAATAAACTCCGTTATCTGGCCATTTCTGTTCCTGTTGTTTTGCGTATGTGCAGCAACATCCAGTTCCACCTGTTCCGCCAGGAGTGCTACAGACTGTATCATACCTGTTCGCAAAACCAACGCTGTTGCTGAATTCTTGATAATCTGCAACAACATCTGGAACTGGCATAAGACTATCTGTTAAAAATCTTGCAAGGGTGTCGTCTATCTTATACATCGCAAGCCATGTATAACCGTCATCATATGTCTGATACCCAATTGTGTGTGTTGGTTGCTTGGTAGAGTTATTTGTTCGGAAAAGATCCGATCTGTTGTTTGCTTCTGAAGATATGCAAAGATAAACAAAACCATTTTGTTGGTTATAAACATAATACCTATCATCTACCGCATTACCAGTGGAGAGCCAGGGATCATATACTTTATTTTGTTCATAATTTATTCTCTCTACAACTGGAGAAAGTTCGTCTCTTCCAATATTTCTGAGAAGTGAAACATCTCCCCAAACCCTATTTCCAGCAACTGTGTTATCAGTTGTGGTGCTGTTTGTTCCTCCCAAGAAAAAAGAATAAACATCCTTTTTCGCTGGAGAAGAAAAACTACTAAAGAAATTCTCTAAGTTGTTGTTCTTAAAACTTACAAGAGATTGCTTTGCTGCTGCTGTACTAGTAGTTTGGGCTAATGTTTTATAACTTACCATTTATTATTTCCATTTTCCTATTTTATATATTAGGGGCTGGGTATGGGTATTGATAAACAACCTGAAATATCGGCACAAGCAGAAATTCCATCATTTGGATTTATTGTTATACCTGATGGGGGTGAAAGTTCCACAAAATTCCATATATTAAATTCACCGAATTCTGGGGTTATTCCACTGGGAACTCGTATCGACCAAACTGGATGTTTGTGTGCAGGTGCATCATAAGTATAACCAACACCATAATATGAAGACGTGTTACTTGTACCAGAGCAACCAACACATACATTCACATCTTCTGTTGATGTCATTTTGTAGGGAAAGTAATTCTCTAAAATCGGCAAAGAAGCGTATGGATCATAATCTGTGGTCGATCCACCTATTGGAACATAATCCTCTAGTGTTTTCTCGAAGAAAACCTTCAATCCTGCCGGGTGAAGAACGGACAATAAAATGTCTGAATAGGTTTCGTCGTCTTTACCAGTCTTGAGAAGATACGAATAGTCCTGATACCACCAACCATCTCGAAGAATCGAATGATTTAGATATGAACCACCAAGAGAAGAAAGTTCCTCATAGGATCCTGTGGATCCGTTCTCCATAGCCTTCCATCCTGCAAACCTACCACCGTTTAATCTAAATACTCTCTTCTTTGGATATTCGATACCAGCATCAGAGCCACTTGCACCAAATCCAGTCACTCCATACAATGTCTTGAAGAAATACTTGTAGGAATCTTCACTTCCTTTTCGGTGATAGAAGTCGGTTCTAATATCTGATATAAAGTTTCTAAATCGCTGGAGATCATCTACAGATCCAGATCTGGATTCAATTTTGTCTTCTGGGAATCCATGTGCATATGCATAAGATAACTTCTTTAAAAAATCCAGAGGAGTGTCTTGAAGTGCATATAATGCTTGAAATTCTTCTAAATCGGTATAGTATCCAGAACCTCGTTCATTCTTACAATATAACCAGTTGTAATAGTTTACAATAAAGTCAACAAAGTTAGATCCATCATCGACTCTAGCCCTAATCCATTTTGGTATTAGGTGAGTGATATCAAACTCGTTATAACAACCGCTCTCTTGGTTGTTGATGTCGAGAATTGCATCGCCTATTTGTGGATTATCTTCTATAATTTCTAGAATAGTTAAAAGTTGATCCCCGCTACCGCCGGGAGTATTACCACCACTAGGAACTGATCCACCGATTCCGATAGGCATTAGTTACTCGTTTCCTTTGTAACAGTTACATTGAATTCTAGAGCGTTTATCATTTCTTGCTTTGCATTGAATGAAAGTTTTCTTGGTTTGACTGAAAGTGTAAACTCTCCAGTCAATACACCTTGATTTATTTCGACAAGTCCTCTATCGTAGTTTACTCTCCCGACTCTTTCTTGTCTAAGACTTAGTGTACCACCCACTTCCTTGTATGCGTTCAGATAACCCCAACCAGTCTCTTCATCATAATCTGCTGGGTTTACCGAATTTCTCAATTCTAAGTTGGTATATGGTTGGTTTGTGTCTGTGTCTATAATTGTGCTTTGTGTTGCAGTTGTTTCAACTGTAAATGAAGAGTTTTTCAGAATAGGATTCTTTACTGAAATTAGTCTTGCATTGTTTGATGGGTTCTTTATCATCTCTAATTTTGTAGAAACTGAGGAAGGATCTAGATTAAGACTTGAATCAACAGATGCAACACCAGAAATTAAATCAGATAGTATAAACTTCTTGTTGAAAGCCTTTCTTGTCGGATATGTTTCGTTGAGATAACCGTAGATCATAGATCTCAGTTGTTCGCCAGTCATATTTGTCTGCGAATCATCGTAGGTTACAGACATTCCAATTCTGAGTGTTGATGCAACTGGACCAACGTATTCTGGGAGAATTGTTATTGTCAGTTTTCTTCTAAGAGAATCCAGAGCAGACTGAACTTCTGTCAAATCTGGTTCAAGAATGTCTGTGTTTTCGTCGGAGTTTATGATAGAAACAAACACTCTTCCATAGTATGGAGGATCGTTTTCTTCCCCACCCCACACAACAAACTTAAAGTCAGAGTTCTCTATGTTTTCACCGAGTGATGTGTTACCAAGAACAGCAACTGCATCCTGCTTCGTAACTGCTCTGTCTTGTGCAGCGAAGAACTTTGGAGCAAAGAACTTAATCGCTTCAATGTTTGGATCGACTGCACCACCAGAACTTAATGCCTTAGTTTCAATAATCGCATTATTGTTAACTTCGGTCGAACTAAAATCGCTCTTGAAATTACCAACAGCATTTCCTCTTTCACCGGAACTTGTAACATAACTCAGTCTTACTTCAGATCCCTCTGGAATCTGAGCACCTGCTTGACGATCAACGTCACTGACGTAGTTACCACCAAACACAACAAAGAACCCTGCATCTGTTCTTTCCAAGAAATAAACTCTAGAGGATTCTGTAACATCTTGATTGATACTAGTAGAAGCGACCCATTCCACGAAGTCATCATCAGATGGAGTCTTTACTTCAACTAGAAGTGAACGAATGTCTATTGTAACATCAGAGATAAAAATCTTTGTCCTGTCTGCATTCAGTGTGCCTGCAATATTCTTGAATACTCTACCACCTTGATAAACATCAATGAGAACTTCACCGTTTTCATCTGTATCATATGGCTGGAAAGTATAGAAGTTGTAGGATCCACCCGCTTCATCTTGTCCCACGAACTTGTGGTATCGTGGAATAGTCTTTCCTACACCACCTGCTCGAACTAAAACTGGACTCTTCGCAGATCTAGAGCCTGGAACTGTGTATCCAAGTGGCTTTGAAAGAGAGATGAGACTTGATACTTTCTGAGCAGTATCGAAGAACATCTCATTTGCGATCATGTTTGAATAGAAAGCATAGTAAAGTGTGTTGTAAGAAAGAATATCAATCAGTGTCGAAAGAGCAGAACCTTCAAAGTCATAATCACTAAAGACATCTTGAGATCTCAAGTATGTCTTGATACTTTCTTTAATGTCGTCGAATTCTAAGTTACCGATTTGAATTTGCGGGTTTGCCATTACCTAACCTTTTTGATTTGTAAGTTTACTACCTGAGATATCGGTTCGTCCGTTATTGTGTTTATTGTATATCTAAGTTCTATATCAAGAAAGAAAGGATTGCTGGTGTTGATTGTCATTTCTTCAAAAGTAACCCTATCCTCATAAACTTCTAGTTGCTTTTGAGTTCTGAATGCTACATCAGACGCTAAATTAGGTCCAACATTCTCGAACAGTAAATTATAGATCCCAACACCAAAATTAGGTTGAAATGCTCTTTCGCCAGGAGATGTAAGCACTATATTCAGAACTGACTGTTGAATGGCATTGATGTCTCTTGCAATAGAGACATCTTTGGTATACCTGTTCTTTGACAAATCAACATTGACATCCGTATATCGTGATTTTATTTCCATGCCTTATATATCTTAGTATTCCTATACTTCTGAATAATCTTCTAAATCAACATAAGACGAATCTCTTGTTAGAGTTACTTGCATCACATGAGTCTGGGGATCAATGAAGTGAGAAACCGAATCCACCAACCATTTACCACTAGCAGATTTGTTCTTCTCATTTCCTTCTAAATCAACATCTTTGATCTTTATCCTAATTATAGAGCCTGGTTTTAGACTAAAATCACCCGCTATTGTCATCTGTGCTTTTTGTGCATTGATGAGCGTCATCTGAGCATTTCTCAGAAGAATAGTATCTTTCGGGGTGTCCCAGAAGGTAGAATATGTGGAAGTATATTCTTTCCATTTAGGATATTCTTTTCCTATACAGGGACAATTACAACTTGCTGGATTGTCTGGATCATCCCATATACAGCCAAGGTATTCTTCCCCAAGATTAGATTCTATTGCATCGCATAGTTTTGACTGTTGGAGAAGATCTTCCAATTGTTGATCTGTTGGTTCTTCAGCAGGCTCTAATCCCTGAACAAACTCCAGTGCTTCCTGATAGGAAGGAAACTGGTTTAGTTTTTCCAGATTACTGTCAAGAACGATATAGACTTCATCAGCACTGTTTACATCCCCATAAAGTTCATTTGATGCTGCCTTTGCTAGATCGAATAGATATGATGGTCCTGTCCACAGTAATCCGAGTCCATAACTATAGTCTTCCAAATATGCAGCAAGATCATACAATTCTCTGGTGCTGTATATAAATGCATTTCTAGGCTGTAATTCTTTACACGGACAATTGCAGTGAGGATCATTTGGAGGACATGTGCTATTGTCAACAGGTCCATCTGGGTTAGAACACTTGTAATACCTCTTCTCTTCTTGAGTAATTGGTATTTCGTTCTTTTCCCAAGTCTCCTTGTGGTTCTTTGTGAGTTCTAGTAATTGGTGTGGATCAAGCATTGAAACCTCCAGAATCTAATGGTGGCAGTTCGTCACTTGGTGGTAACTTAATGCCACACTTACTGGCAGGAAGTTCACCTGCTTCTGGGTTATCGAACCCACACGAAATACCCATATGCTCTCCTCTGAATAGATGGTTCACTGGCTGCTCCGCTTCAAAGAAGTAGATGTATTCCTTTTCATCAAATTCATTTGGTTCAATATAATCTAAGTCATTCTTAGCAATTCTATACAGTCTCACTATGGTTCCCTTGAGGTTTGGATGAGGACTCTGGGGATCAAAGGATCCGTCTGGTTCCATCTCGAAGCCACCTGAGTTGATTTCCTCGAATCGAACACAATCAAAGGTAGAACCACCAGTCACACTTGGAAGACTTCCTGCTGCACCGATAACAGAGTCATACTTATAGCGATCGAATTGTCTGTAGTAATCGAATGTCAGTCCACCGAAACCTTCGAAACAGCACTCTTCTGGTTCTGGATCTGGACAAACGACTTCCGCTGTACATTCTGAACATGGATCGTATAGAGGATCATTGTTCTCGTTGAATATAACGGTTCCTCCATTACTCTCACAATTTGCAACAAATTGTTCCTGACCACTATAATCATAGTCTCCATCTTCAGTTGGAGTTGCTACAAATCTTTGGTTACAATAACCATAAGTTTCCCAAATACATTCACAACATCCTGCGGAAGTTATTTCGGGTGGTATTTCGGAGCACTCTTCACAACTACCATTTCCTCGGAAATCTCCACTGATACCTAAACACTCTGCTTGTGTCAACTGACTGCAATTTCTATAACCATAATCATAGTAAGATGTGATCGTTGGACAACATGTTCCAGTGTCTTGAAGAGGGCAGCAAACCCATTGTGCATCTTCTCCACAAAACTCTGGATCATATGAAGGAGAACCTTGTATATCACTGCAAAGAGGATATACAAGTTCTCCGTTTATGGTTCTGCATGTGAGAGTTCCATCATCTGGACTTCCAGCACA
>Ga0070749_10001224_pt1 | contig 17364 bp, 25 predicted proteins | sample VirMetDEL_Nov_18_FD_75180 | JGI IMG/M metagenome (GOLD analysis project Ga0070749, IMG submission 75180) | Aqueous microbial communities from the Delaware River and Bay under freshwater to marine salinity gradient to study organic matter... | ecosystem: Environmental > Aquatic > Marine >...
AAGTATAGATGGCGTATTTGCATAGCAATATACCTTATTTTAAGGCATGGGTTCGTCGTGAATACACTCATAACCATGAGGATTATCACGGCGAATTTTTGCACGCTATGGTTGTCGGCGTAACAACAATACCAAACAGATGTTTGAGTTTTCAGGTCATATTTACTGGAAATGAGGCTGAAGGAGAAAAAGAAGACACAGTACATGGTGGTGCTATGTGGGCGCGTATGCCTATAACTGCGCTTGTTGGTGACATTCCCCTAGAAGAGTGGCCTGAACCAATGGAAACATACGATGCACAGCCTTGGGACTGTGCTTCTCATCATAATTCTGTGTATGTCATGGATAGAACTACTCCTTGCCCTTGGATGGCTAAAATAGATGGTAAAATGCACCCAGCAAAGTATTTATTTACTGTAGACTACACTGAATCAGAAATAGCGGATGACCCAGCGCAACATAAACAAAGCCATGTGCTTCAATTATTAGATGCTGGAGAATGGACGGGTAATATTGTTGCGTTACCCAATAACCGTGTGCGTGTAACGCACCCTGCTTGGTTTCAAACAGGCGAGGGCGCTCCTGATTTCAAGCCATCTCAACATATACACTATTCAAAAAGTGATTTAGACTATACACTAGATGTTAACAAGGTTTTCGATAACCTTTATAACGAGGAATAACATGACTGTATCAGGCTCCAAAGACTTTGAATTAGATGTAGCAGATTATATTGAAGAGGCTTTTGAGCGTTGCGGCCTAGAAGTGCGTACAGGGTATGATTTAAAGACTGCAAAACGCTCTTTGAACCTTTTATTTGCTGATTGGGCCAATCGTGGCTTGAACCAGTGGACTATTGCTCAAAGAAACTTCACTGTTACCTCTGGAGATGGTGATGAGTCTCTAGGAACTGATGTTATTGACATATTATCTCTTGTTGTTAGGCGAGATGGCACTGATTTCTCTTTAAGTCGCATTAGTCGTGACGAATATCTCAGTATCCCAACAAAAACCACGACAGGACGCTCAACGCAGTTTTTTGTTGATAGACAGATAAATCCAGTGCTTAAATTGTGGCCTTTACCCGATAATAGTACCGATGTGGTCCTATATGATGCTCTAATACGCCTAGATGACGCTGATAATTACGTCAATACTATGCAAGTTCCCTTCCGTTTTTACCCTGCTTTAGCGGCTGGTTTGGCCTATTATATAGCTCTAAAACGCGCACCAGATCGTGTTCAAATGCTAAAAACGGTCTATGAAGAGGAATTAACGCGTGCAATGGATGAAGATAGGGATCGTGCGTCCTTCAGAGTTGCTCCAGATTTAAGGAATTATAGATATGTCTAAATATGCCACAGGCAAATTTGCATACGGCATATCTGATCGTTCAGGGTTCCGTTATCGCCTGAGAGACATGAGAAAAGAGTGGAATGGCCTTCTGGTTGGTAAAGACGAGTGGGAGAGAAAAGAACCGCAACTTGAGCCTTTGAGGGCGATTCCTGATGCACAATCTCTTAGAAACCCACGTCCAGAACAGAATTTATCTGAACAAAGAAACATTCAATGGGGGTACAATCCAGTAGGACGCGCAGATGATGGCGGATTAACCCCTAATAACTTAGTTGCAACTGGATCAGTTGGTAGCGTTACGGTGACAGAATCATGAGCTTTACATATGCAGAATTAAAAACAGCTATTCAGAATTACACTGAGAACACAGAAACAACTTTTGTGAATAGTTTAGATATTTTTATAAAAAACGCAGAAGAACGGATATTAAAGATTGCTCAACTTGAGGTTTTTAGAAAAAATTCCACAGGCGCTTTAACTTCATATGCGTCAGACCCCACTAATTCCCAGTTTCTTACTCTTCCAGCCAATTACTTGGCTCCTTTAAGCCTTTCATACACTAAAAACAGTGTTAAAGAGTTTTTGATGTTTAAAGATGTAAACTTCATTCAGTCTTTTAACCCCAATGTTTCTACTACTGGAGAACCAAGATATTACGCACAGTTCGATATAACTCACTTTATTATAGCCCCTACTCCAGATGCGGCCTACACAGTAGAGCTTCATTACTTCTATAGACCAACTAGCCTTACCGCTGGCGCTGATTCTGGCACAACTTGGCTAAGTACGAATGCGTCTGTTGCCCTTTTATACGGCTCTCTCATTGAGGCGTACACATTTATGAAGGGTGAGGCAGATTTAGTACAGAATTACACTCAAAGGTTTACTGAGGCAATGTCTCGTGTCAAGAACTTTGGTGAGTCTCAAGAAGTTACAGATGCTTATCGCACTGGAATGATATTAAGGGAGAAAACATGATACCTAGTATGAATATTAGCCTACCTGACGATTACAAAGTAGAGGTTCACACCTCTAACGGAAGAGGCTTTAACCCTGAAGAGATTGCAGAGCGATGCGCAGATAAGATTCTTTCTGTTTCTGATAGCGCTCATCCTGCAATTCAACAGCAAGCACACGCCTTCAGACAGCGTATAGTTAAACTAATAGAGTTTTATCTAGCTGATGCTGTGCAAAATGACAGAACTACTGTATATAACGCATTAACCGATGCAGGACACCCAGAACTTGCATCACTAATAAGGAGATTGTGACATGGCCTTTAATGGTAACTTCATGTGTACGAGCTTTAAGAAAGAGCTTCTTGAGGCCAAACACAACTTTTTGAATAGCGGAGGAAGCACTTTTCAGCTTGCTCTGTACACTAACAGCGCAACATTCACTGCTGCAACTACTGCGTACACTTCTAGTAATGAAATCAGCAACACTGCTGGTAGTGCATACTCTGCCAAAGGTAATACTTTAACACGAGTTGACCCTACGACTTCTGGAACTACTGCATTGACCGACTTTGCGGATAGCTCTTGGTCTTCGGCTACCTTTACGGCACGCGGCGCTTTAATATTTAATGACAGCGCTAGTGGTGATCCTACTGTCCTTGTTTTGGACTTTGGTGCAGATAAATCAGCGAGTAATGGTACATTTTCCGTTGTATTTCCAACGGCAGATGCAAGCAATGCGATTATTAGGATAGCCTAATGACTGATGTTGTTGTCGCCTTTTTAGGGTGGAACTCTTCTAGCCAAGGTTGGAATGGTGGCACTTGGGGCAACAACGTAGCCTTACCCGGATCAACCGCTTCTGTAGGTTCAGTTACGGTTGTTGGTACTGCTGTACAACCTGTGACGGGATTAACCTCGACAGGATCGGTAGGATCGGTTACGGTTACAGGAACAGCTAGTGTAGCAGTAACGGGGATTGCAGCCACAGGCTCTCCCGGTGCGACTACAGTAGTAGGAACGGCAAACCTAACTTTAACTGGTGTTGCTGGCACAGGGCAAGCTGGAGATGTTTCCACACTTGTCACAGGCGATGCTAACGTGGATGTTACAGGTTTGTCCGCTACGGCAAGCGTTACACCAATTCAGGTTTTGGTGTGGAGCAATATTGTTCCTGATCAAAATCCGAACTATAATGAAATTATTCCTCCCTCCTCTTCTTCTTGGAGCGAGGTTGCAGCATAGGAATTTAAACAATGGCTAGTACATATGTCAACAATTTACGCCTTGAGGAAATCGGCACTGGCGAACAGTCTGGTACTTGGGGCGATACTACGAATACTAACTTAGAAATAATTGGTCAGGCAGTCGCTTGGGGAACCAGAGCTATTGCGAATGACTCAACGGACAACATTACGATTGCAGACGGTGCGCTAGACGCAGACAGATGCCTTGGGCTGAAGCTCACAGGCGGCGGTCAGGCTTGTACTGTTAGTCTGTTGCCAAACACTTCTTCTAAAACTTGGTTCATGTATAACGCAACGGCTGCGGATTTGACCTTCACATGCGGTAGTGGCGCAAACGTAGTTATTCCAGCGGGTCAGACAAAGGTTATTGCAACAGATGGTTTAGGATCAGGTGGTGTTGTTCACGATCTTCTTACTGCTGTTAACTTAGCAGGAACTACAGTTGTTGATGATTTAACGGTTAGTGACGATCTGACGGTTACGGATGACATGACTGTTGGTGGCACTCTTGGTGTGACAGGTGTTTTAACTACTACCGCAGCCACGGTATTTAATGGTGGGTTTGCTAGTAATGCTGACTCCACGATGGGAACAAACAAAAAGTTAATCTTTCGAGATTCTGCAATTCACATTAGCTCAACTGCCGATGGAGATATGAGCATAGCCGCTGACGATGAGATAGACATAACCTCAACACTTATAGACGTTAACGGTAATCTTGATGTCTCAGGCACTGCCCTAGTAACAGGCGTCCTGACCACCACGGCTGCAACTGTGTTTAATGGTGGGTTTGCTGCTAATGCTGCGTCTACAATAACAACTGCCGATAACGCAGCACAGCTAACGCTTATCTCTACTGATGCTGATGCAAATGTTGGTCCTATATTAAAACTACACAGAAACTCTGCAACCCCTGCTGATGATGACGTTTTAGGTAGAATACAATGGATAGGGGAAGATAGTGCGGGAAATGCAAATACCTTTGGAACAATTCAAGTAATTGCCACTGATGTTACTGACGGTTCAGAAGATGCAAAAATGGTATTTTCTCCAGTGCTTGCTGATGCTTTTCCTGACTCATTAATTTTAACAGGAGCAGGAGCTACGTTTAACTCTGATGTAGACCTTTTGCAAGGTAATCATATTAGGTGGAAACACCAAGCTGGTGGCACAATAAGGGCATCTATTTCAGCAGAGTCAGCCGATGATTTACAGTTCAACACAGGGTCATCAGAGACTGCTCGTATGACCATAGATACGAATGGTCTGGTCGGAATTGGGACAGATTCGCCTAGTGCTGGTCTAACAGTTCAAGCTGCTGATGGTAATGTAGGTGGAACAATAATGATTACATCTACAGGAGTAGCAAGTGCTGGTATGGCTTGTGATGCTAATGGGTTAAATTTTGGTGCTGACACTGGTGGTTTTGTTTTTAAGACAGGCGGTTCAGCTAATGATCCAACAGATTCTGGCACAAGCAAAATGCAGCTAACATCTGGGGGAGTTCTTGAAGTTGGAGAAATTCAAGAACAAACACAGGGTACTGACATTAGCGTAACAATGGTAAGCGAAGATGCTGGTCTGGCTCTCACCTCTCGTTCAGCTACGGATGCTCATTCTGGATACCTATCTTTTGTAAAAACTCCTGCCACTTCTGGGAATTACACCGCAACAGCCAGCGGTGATAGACTAGGAGTTATTAATTTTGTCGGTGTTAATACTGCTGGTGGGGCTGATAACGGTGCTCAGATCAATGTTGAGCAAACAGGCACTGCATCAGGGACTGTCCCAGCAAAGATTGGTTTCCTTACTAATGAAGTCGAGGCGATGAATATTTCATCTACTGGCTTGATCACTAGCAATCTAGGCATGAAAATTGATTTCCCCCAGACTCCACAAGTAAATGCTCTTTATGTGCAGGCTTATCCAACAAGCACTTCCACTGTTTTCTTTCATCGAGATAATACAGACTCTATTTATGTCCTGTCTTTAAGACATGACGCTCCAACAGGAACGTCTGGAACGGGTAAGATGGCCGTCTTTCAAAACCGTGAGGGTACTACTAGAGGGTCAATCCATATTGTTGACGCTGCCACCGTTTATGCTACTTCTTCTGATTATCGCTTAAAGACTGACGCACAACCAATTACAGGTGCAACTGCTCGTCTTAAATCCCTTAACCCTGTAAACTTTGAGTGGATTGGGTCTAGTAATCGTTCAGATGGTTTCCTTGCACATGAGGCACAGGCTGTAGTTCCAGAAGCAGTTGTTGGGGCTAAAGATGCAATGATAGATGAGCGTTATGTAGTGTCTCCAGCTACGGGTGACATCTATACTCCAGCTACAGATGAAGCAGATGAAATCATTCACAGTGCAGACGCAGTAAAACCAAAGCCGTTAGAGGATGGTCAGGCATGGCGTGAAACTACAGAGGAAGTCATGGGTACTCGCAATGTCCCTGAATACCAGCAAATTGATCAATCTAAATTAGTTCCACTTCTTGTGGCAACAATTCAAGAATTAGAAGCTCGCATTACAGCATTGGAGGCATAGACAATGGCAATAACTTACACTTGGACAATAACAAATCTTTCTCACGAAGTTTCTGACGGTGGTGTGTACTTTGCAGATTGGGTCTGCACTGGCGTTGATGACGATGGCAATACCGCAAGCAAAGCAAATTCTTGTCACCTAATCTATGATGCCTCTGCATCTGATTTTACTCCGTATGCGGATATTACACTAGATCAAGCTCTAGGTTGGGTCTGGGGTAAAATATCAAAAAGTGAAATCGAAAGTGCAGTAGCTACACTAGAACCTTTAGCTTCTGCAACCTCTGCCACGGGCGTCCCTTGGACAGTAGAAGTAGTAGAAGAAGAAGAATAATTTTAACCCCAACCCCGAAAGGAGATCACAATGGCTGAGAAAAAAACAAACACCATTACGATCAACGGAACTGAATACACTGAAGACCAACTAACAGATGCACAAAAAGTATTTGTTAACCATGTTGCAGATTTGGATCGCAAAATTAGATCGGCGCAGTTTAATATGGACCAGTTAAACGTAGGGAAACAAGCGTTTATGCAGATGTTAACAGCTTCTCTGGAAGTCTCGGACGAAAAGGTTGCCGCAGAATAATGGAAATGGACGCGCTTTGGAATGCCGCCCTCACCGCTGTGGTTGGCTTTATCGTATGGTGGGCGAAAAACCAGCATGACGAACTGAAGCGCGTTCAAATCCTTTTGAACAGAACAAGGGAAGAACTCGCCAAGGAATACTCGACTAAAGTCGAGAGTACAGCATCCATAGACAGGTTAATAACCCGTTTAGATGCTCTCGACGCTAAAATGGACAGGATGCTAGAAAGACAGACTAAACTAGACTAGAGGCGAGTCTTATGATTGATCCAGTTACTTGTATGGCAGCAGCTTCGGCTGCTTTTTCTGGATTAAAGAAAGCCATATCTGTTGGTAAAGATATTACGTCAATGAGCAATACTCTTTCTTCTTGGAGTAAAGCCGTATCTGACATGGATTTTTTAGAACAGAAATCTAAAAAACCTCCAATGTACAAGATGTTTACCGATACACAGGCTTCTGCGTTAGACATATGGACTAAGAAACAAAAATTAAAAGAAATGCGCGAAGAGCTTCGCGCTCATATTAGTTGGACGTATGGGCCATCTGCTTGGGATGAAATTGTAAAAATTGAAGCAGAACAACGTAAGGCTCAAAGAGAAGCAGTATATGCAAAGCAAGAATTAAAACAAAAAATTATAGATATAACTTTAGGAGTTTTAATTCTAAGTACGGCAGTTGGAATATTTGCTCTAGTTATTTACTACCTTGGCAAAAGTGAGGGTAAATGGTGATAAGGTTTTATGTTTGTTTATGTCACTTACAGAGGTCTTGCAAAAACACCACAATGGGTCGTTGTAGACAAAAACGGAAAAATAATTATAATAAGTAGGTATAAAGAAATTGCGTTGAGTTATGCAAGATGGAGAAATCATCGTGACAGAGTTTGATAAAGCTGATCTTAATAAGAATGGAAGCATTGATCGTGTTGAATGGAATCGACTTGCTTTAGAAGATCGTAGACTTGAGATCATAGATCAGGACCTGAAGCGTAACGCTGAACGTAGGTTTACAGGCTTGGCACTTGTGGGGATGTTGATCTACCCTTTTATTATATTGCTGGCGTCTGTGTTGGGCTTTGACAAGGCGGCTGCACTTATTACTGACATTGCCAGTGTGTATGTCATTGCAGCGTCAGGAGTTGTTGCTGCGTTTATGGGATTTAACGCCTATGCTGGGAAAGCAAACAATAAAACTTCTATATCTTATGAAGACAGGAAGGTAGAAAAATGAGTATAATTAGTTCCTTGATTGGGCCAGCAACTGAGATTGTTGGTAAGTTTGTTCAAGACAAAGATAAAGCTGCACAGCTTGCGCATGATATAAGCACAATGGCTGATAGGCACGCACAGGAGGCGATGTTAGCGCAGTTAGAGGTAAATAAGGCTGAAGCACAGGGAAATTGGTTTCAGGCGTCTTGGAGGCCCTTATGCGGATATGTGTGCGTTTTGGGTCTAATGGTAAACTTTCTTATCTCTCCAATTTGTGCGGGGTTTGGGTTTGTTATACCGCAAGCTGAGATGTCAGTTATGATGCCAATACTCACAGGAATGCTTGGTTTAGCTGGCATGAGGTCATTTGAGAAGGTTAAAAAGGTTTCTAAATGAAAAATAAATGGATTTGGATTGGATTAGGATTAGCGATACTTTTTGTTGTTATGATTTATGGAGTTAATAAAGCTATGTGTACACCACCCTGTCTTTAAATGGAAAAGCTAACCGCACATGAAAAAAGTACAATAACGTGGCGTTGGACTGCACTTATATTTTATTTAATCATTTGCTTTTATGACTTTCTATTTTGCCCGGTTTGGTGGGGATTAAACAGACCAGACATCTCTCAATTTATGGAGATTATAAATTCAACTAAGGAGCCAATGGTTCAAATGGAGTTGATGAAAAAATTAACAGGACAACATGAGCCATTTACACTTCTGGGTGGCGGGTTGTTTCATCTGGCATTTGGAGCAATTCTAACAGGCTCTTCGCTTGCAAACAAAAAGTGAGTAGTAAATGAAATATATTAAAGATATAACAGTATTAATTATGGTTGTAGGTCTGATGGGCATTCTTGGTCTTATAGTCGTGGATGAATTTAAAATGGCAAATGAACACGGCGGTGCGTTAGACGAAAGCATCATAGGTTTACTTCAAATGTCACTTACTGGAGTAATTGGTGTTGTCGGTGGTTATGTAGGCGGCAGATCAAATGGTTAAAAAAAAATAATGTGGGCATTAGTCTGGATTCAGATAATATCAGGAATGCCTGCTGAATATTTTCAATTAGGCGTGTACGAAAGTGAGGCTATTTGCAAACAAATACAACAAAAGGCAAAAATAATGGTAACTCATAATGGGATTGCCGTAGCATGTTTAAAAATAGAATTGTAAAATATTAAAAGTTAGGAAGCAAAATGTCTGATGCTTTAAAAATACTGCAAGACAAATGTGGTTGTTCGCCAGATGGTTCATTCGGTCCAAACACAGCGAAAAGCATAGTTAGCTACTATGACCTATCCCCGGAGCGAGGAGCGCACTTGCTAGGCCAAGTTGTGCATGAAAGCGGTACGTTTAAGTACACCAAAGAAAACCTAAACTATAGCGTTGATGCTATGATGAAGGTTTGGCCTAAAAGGTTTCCTACAGAAGAAAGCGCAGAGCCGTTTGCTAGAAATCCAAAAGCACTAGCTGAGAACGTGTATTTTGGGCGTATGGGTAATGATACTAAGGAAAAGGCTGGCTTATACATAGGGCGCGGATTTTTGCAATTAACTGGCTATAATAATACAAGAGCATTTGCTGCATCTATGGGCGTGCCTGAAGTGCTAACAGACCCTTCTTTGCTAGAAGAAGATTACGCAATGGAAACCGCAATTTGGTTTTTTGACGAAAACAAACTCTGGGGCATATGCGACGAAGGTGTAAATGATGACACAATCAAGCGTTTGACTAAGAGAATTAATGGTGGGTACACTGGATTAGACCACCGTATAAAGGAAACAAACAAGATATATGATTGGCTAACGTAAATTGTTCGGCTTTTTTTAAAAAAATAAAGTAATCGTACAATTGTTCGGATTAAAGCTAAGTCTAGTAAAAACCGAACAAATGTGTATGATGCTTTTAACAGGAGATCGCTGATGCCGCTACAAAAACTGCAATTCCGCCCCGGTATCAACCGTGAAACCACGTCTTACAGCAATGAAGGCGGTTGGTTTGACATGGATAAAGTGCGGTTTCGCTTTGGATACCCTGAAAAAATTGGTGGTTGGATTCAACAGTCCTCTAACTCTTTCCTTGGTACGGCTCGTGCATTGCACCCTTGGGTGGCGTTAGATGGAACTAATTACCTTGGAACAGGCACAAACTTAAAATACTTTATAAACGAAGGTACGCAATATTACGACATTACGCCCATTCGCCTTACAACAAGTGCTGGTGATGTGGTGTTCGGCACAGGCGCTGACACGCTGGATGGGGCAGTGCTGGCTGCTGATGAGTCAATTGTTCTAACTAGCTCTTCAGGATTTCCTGCCTCTGGAAGAATTAAAATTGGTAGCGAGGAAATAACTTACGCTGCCATTTCATCAAATACACTAACTGGTTGCACTAGAGGCCAAAACGGAACTACCGCTGCGGGTCACGCAGATGATGCTGCTGTTACTTGTGCGACAATCACTGTAACCGATTCCAACCACGGCGCACTAAATGGAGACTTTGTTACCTTTTCAGGTGCAGCTTCATTAGGTGGCGTAATAACAGCGGCAGTTTTAAACCAAGAATACGAAATAACTGACATTGTAAGTGACGATGCTTATCAGATCGAAGCTAGAACTGTCTCTACTATTCCTTCAATAACAACTACAGATGGTTTGAATCCAACCTTTGTGTTTGCCAATACATCAGATAGTGGCAATGGTGGCGGCTCAATCGTTGGCGCGTACCAAATTAATACTGGTCTTGACACAACCATTTCAGGGAACGGTTGGGGCGCAGGATCATGGGGTCGTGGCACTTGGAACTCTGCCGCTGACTTAACAGCCTCTGGACAAACTCTGCGCATTTGGTCCCATGATAATTTTGGAGAAGACCTTGTTATTAACGTGAGGGATGGTGGACTGTTTTATTGGGATAAAAGCAACGCAAGTGGCGTTAATGGTAGGTCTGTTGCTCTTTCATCACTAGCAGGAGCAAACAAAGTTCCTACTATAGCCAAGCAAGTTATGGTATCTGATAAAGACAGACACGTTATAGCATTTGGCTGTGACCCTGAAACAGCCGAAGGAACGCAAGACCCCTTGCTAATTCGCTTCTCTGACCAAGAAAACATTGTTGAGTGGCAGTCACTTGTGACTAATACCGCTGGTGATTTGCGCATAGGTTCAGGTTCCAAAATTATAACCGCTATAGAAACACGTCAGCAAATATTGGTGTACACAGATGTTTCTTTGCACGCCATGCAGTTTTTAGGACCGCCATTTACATTTGGTATTAATTCTATTTCTGAAGGTATAACAATAGCAGGACCTTTAGCTGCAATAGCTGTAGAAGATAACGTATTCTGGATGGGCGCAGAAGAGTTTTACGTCTACGGTGGTAGCGTCCAAAGACTACCTTGCTCTGTTAGAGACTATGTATTTACAAACATTAACACAGACCAGCTAGAAAAAGTTACTGCTGGCGTAAACTCTGCTTTCGCTGAAGTAACTTGGTTTTATCCCTCTGCCTCAAGCACAGAAAACGATAGCTATGTGACATATAACTACCAACAGAAGATATGGTATTATGGAACACTTAGTCGAACTGTATGGCTAGATCGTGGTGTAAACGCAGACCCAATTGCGGCTGGTACAGATCATTACTTGTATTTACATGAGATTGGGTTTGACGATGGAAGCACAACTCCCGCAACAGCTATTTCAGCTTATATTGAAAGTAGCCAAATGGATTTGGGAGAAGGCGAACAATTTGCATTTATGCGCCGTTTAATACCAGATATGACGTTTAGAAACTCTACAGCAGACACTCCAAGCGCTACTATGACGCTTAAAGTCAGGAACTTTCCCGGAGGTAATTATCTTGACTCTGATGCAAGTTCAGTTGCAAAGACCGCAAGTGTTCCAGTAGAACAATTTACCGAACAGGTATTTGTTCGGCTTAGAGGTAGGTCATTTGCCTTTAGGATTGATAGCTCAAACACAGGAGTTGCATGGAGGTTAGGTTCTCCAAGAGTTGACATAAGACCTGACGGGAGGCGTTAATGTCAAGAAACCTAGTTCTACCGTTTTTTCCTATACCTCCACAGGAGTACAATCAGGAATATATGGCAGAAATAATGCGGTCATTTACAGTGTATTTGACTCAAATTCAAAACCCCGGAGAGGGCCGTCATACGGCTTTAACTCTTACAAACTTGCAAACAGACGATCAGGGGTTAGAGCCGGGAACATTATTTAATTATAGGGACGCGTCTGGAATGATGGGTTTTGTAAAAGTTGCAACTGCCGATTCATCTAATTTAAGAGGGAATACGGCAACAGGAGGAGTAGGATCAGTGACGGTGGCAATATCATGAGTGACACTATTATTACACTTCCCGATGGCTCTACATGGAGGCCATCTAGCAGCAAGGATACTGTTTCTTGCGTAAACTGTGAAAATGAGGTAGACACATTAGAAGAGATTGCGTCCTACCCGGATGGTAAATGCCCAGATTGCGGTGAAAACTGGACTGGATCAGAGTCAAGAAGCACAAATATTCAGGTTACAGCGCCTGCGCAAATTTCTGGTTCGACGCTCTAGTATTTTAAAGGAACATTTGGTAACTTATATTAAGTGATTATGAGGTAGAACGATGCAAGACATGGCAAGATACGGAAGAAACGGTGATACAGCTATGGCTCACCTAACTCCGGGTGAAACAGTTGTACCTCAACAAGTCTTGCAACAGAACCCTCAAGTAGCGCGTGGCCTTGGTCGTGCGTTTCAAGATGTAGGCGCTGATCCTCGTAGATATGTGGTTGGTTCAGGAACCAATAGTATTAACCCTGCAACAGGTAAGCCTGAGTTTTTCTTAGCTGCTTTAGGCACTTTGCTTGGTAATCCTATGGTTCAAGGCGCTCTTGGAAACTTTGCTTTAAGAAAGATACAAGGTAAAGACTTTGGTCTTCGTGATGCTTTACTAGGTGGTTTGGGCGGTGGTGCTATTAGTGCTTTCGGCGGTGGTACGACAGGCATGGGCGGTCTTGACAGTATCTTAGGCTTGGACGTTGATGCAGGCTCTAATATCTTGAGCGGTCTTATGGGTGGTGCAAAAAGTACAGGGACAGGCGCAACAGCCTCTGGCGCAATGGGAGATGGCTTTAGAGGTGGAGCTACAGACGCTCTTCAAAGCCAAGTAAACAAAAAAATAGGTTCTGATGTTGCTAGGTCTGAAGGTCTTTTGGGCATTGGAAAAATGTTTGGAACTGACCCAAGCAAAGGACTTGGAAGAATTTTAGATACTAAGATTGGTGAGTCACTAGCATTGGGCCTTGGCGCACAATTAATGGATTCTTTGTTTAGTAAAGAAGAAGACCCTGATCCTTACGGTATGATGGAACGGTTTAATCGTGGCGCTGGACAAGCCCCTGTAACCTTTAAACCTCGTGAAAAACGCAACCGTGATGAAGATTACTTGCTCATGAGAAACAAAGGTGGACCAGCCTCTTTCCCCCGTAGAAACGGTGGCATAATGCCAAGCGAAGGTTCTGGTACAGAAGATGACGTACCAGCCATGCTAACCGCTGGAGAATTTGTTATGACGCGTGACGCAGTAAAAGGCGCAGGAAACGGTAATTTAAAAAACGGTATTAACAAAATGTATGGCATGATGGATAGCCTAGAGAGGAAAGTCTAATGTCTGATCAAACAGTAACAAGCACAAGTATAAAGCAACTCCCAGCATATATGCAGGGATACGATGAGGCTTTGCTTCAGCGTATTTTTGGAAAAGACGATGGAAGCGGCGTATTTACAGGCGGTCTTATTGATGATCCCGAACTTTTTAACACATTAGATTACACACAGGCTCAAAAAAATGCTCTGCAAACTGCTGTTACATCAGGTTTAGGTACTGACCAAGCGCGTCAAGATTTTATGGATCGGTATCAACCGTACTTCTTGGATGCAACTGGAGTACCTAAATACCTACCTGAAGCTAGTACCGCTCTAGGTGCAGCAGACACAACAATATCAGGTGCTTTAACAGATTACTTTCCAAAAGCGCAAGGTTACTTAGATAAAGGACTTGGCAATGTTAATGCAAAGTCAATGTTTGACACCGAACTTTCTGGAGCAAAAACCAGAGCGGATCAAGGTACGCAAGGTTTTGATGCACAGGGAAGAGCGGAATCTTTGTTTGGCGATGCTAAAAGCGCTGTAAAAGGTGGTTTAGGGCAGTTTGATCCTACCACTGTTGAGAATTTTATGAACCCATACCAAGAACAGGTAATGGATGCTGCGTTAGCTAAGATTGACCGTGAGGGCGCAAAGGCACGACAAGCGGGTACTGCTAAAGCAATTGGACAAGGTGCATTTGGTGGCTCTCGTGCAGGCGTACAAGCGGCTGAAACAGAAAGAGCAATCGCAGAGCAAAAACAGAATACAATAGCTGGCTTGATGTCTAAGGGTTATGATCAAGCCTTAAAAAGCGCTCAAAGTTCGTTTGAAGACGCATCGAAGCGTGGCATAGCGGGTGGTCAGCAACTTGGTTCTATTGGCTCTAGTCAACTTGGAACTGAGTCCAAGAGCTTTGGTGACGCTGAAGGTCGTATGTTAAAAGCGGCTGATATGTATCGTAGCATGGGGCTATCAAGCGCAGAAGCGCAGGCTCGTGCAGGAGAAGACGAAAAGAAACGCAACTTAGAAACAGGTCGTTTAACTGGTGGTCTTGGCTCTACAGTGGGTCAGCTAGGCGGTTATCAGGGCGATATTGGCAAGTCTTACGGCGCGTTAGCGCAGACATCTTCTGGAATTGGTAGTACATACGCTGGTATGGCTCCTGCCGACATGAGCTTTATGTATGAGCTTGGTGGCAAGGAACGTCAGTACGATCAGCAATACAATGACTTTATGCGTGCTAACGAGGCTCTAAAAACACAAGATGCACTTGCTCCTTACAGCTACGCTCAGAACTTTCTAACAGGAGCGCCATCTGCTTCGATGTACGGTCAGTTTAACACTGCGCCAAGTTCGGCTCCAAATCCTTTCCTTCAGGGTGTAGGTGCTTACGCTACATACCAAGGCATGAACCAATAAGAGGTAACTATGGCTGATCCATTAGAACTATATAACGCGGAATTAAAGAAACGATCAGGACCCTTTGGAACAGAAAGAGCCGATACATTTGGTGGTAAACTGTTGCAAGGCTTGGGGTATGGCGCTGAATCAGTTATAGATTTTGGAGAATCCCTTGGATTAATAGGAAGCCCTTATGGGCCTTTTATGGGTCCTGCCATGAAAATTGCAGAACCAATCGTTGAAAAACTTGCTGAACCAACTGAGTATGGGTCGCAAAAAATTCAAGCTGAAGCAGAAGCCGCAAGATTAGCTGAACAAGCCGAACTTCAAAAACTAATTAAAGCAGACCCAACTTTGTTAGGTGAGTTTGGTGGTTTGGAAGCAGTCGTAGATATTCCTCAAATAGATATGTCAGGTTTAGATGTTGAATATCAAGTTGAACAAGCGGCTATAAAAAAAGCTGCGGAGAAAAAACGAGCGGCAGAAGCTGAAGCGTTTAGAGCAAAAGAAAAACAACTTGTGGATTCTAAAGGTGGTTTGAATACTATGAGTGTTGCTGATTCCACAGCAATTACTAAAGAGAATATTGAGCAAGCATCTATAGCTGCTATGAACGATTACATAGAAGCCGCTAGAGGTGCAGGACCTGAAGTATCTCCAGTTAAAGATATTAAAGATTACAAAGAAAAATTTGCAGAAGCTACTGGCATTGACATTAGCGGTGAAGTTGACAAAAGCCATGCCTTGATGACTTTTGGCCTAGCTCTTATGCAAAACAAGGCTGGCAAGGGATTTAACGTAGGTAAAATGTTGACAGCTACAGGTGCGGCTGGTGAGAAAGCCATGCCTGCGCTTGAGAAAGCTAGAGAACGAACTCGTTTGGATAGTATAGCTGCTGGTAAATATGCTCTTGAATCTCAATCTGCTGATGAAGCTAAAGCTCTTGCGGCTAGAGAAAAAGCAATGGAGCGTACCGATTATTTTGTTGTTCCAAAGTCTAAAGATGTAAAAGGTTTGTTGGCTAGTTTAGCGCAGGGAGAGGGAAAGCGTAAATCTTTGAGCAAATATGAGTTAGACAAACTTATGAAAAATCCTGATTTTGCTGATCAGTTTGAGGTATTGCCCGGATCAGTTTGGAGTTCTGTTGTATCAGAGGCTATGAAAACACCAGAAGCTCAAGAATATTTTAATACCACTCCACAGCCAATGTCTCTTATAACAGGGGACGATGATCCTCTTTACACTATAGACGTATTTTACGCTGATCCAAATAAAGGTAAGCGTGGACAAGTTCAACCTTCTAACCTTAAAGCAGTTGATTCTGCATACAGAGCGCTTCAAAAAAGATTTAAATCAAATCAAACAAATAAAGAAAAATTTATAAACCTTCAAACAATGTCAGATGAGGGTGCTGTAAATGTATTTAGCACTTTAGTGGACGTTGTGGACAGTGCAGCAAGTGCATTTGGAGTTAATGTTTCAGAAGGTGCTAACCCAAACGAGAAAATGAAAGCTCTTTTAACAGAACTACAAGCGAAACAAGCAAGCAATATATTAGGTGAAGGCGGCAAAAATACATCTGATTTTGAACGTCAACTTGTAAAATCAATTGTTGGAGATAAAACATTACTTTCAAATCCAGATTTAATAGAATTTAAACTTGCAAAACTATACAACGATGTTGTTATCGGAGAAGAAAATAAAATTCTTGAAGGACTAACAAATCTTGACGCAGTTTCAGGTAAACAAATTTCTGGTTATTTTGGAGATGGTGATCTTACAGAAAAGGAAAGAAAGTCTATGAACGCTGATTTGAAAGCGATGGGAGTAGATCAGTAATGGATGACAGAACAAAGTTTAATTTACTACAGGGTTTGAAGTCAGGTCTTTTGAATGAGAGACAGAGTTTTGATGCCCTACAAGCAATTAAAGAAAATAAAGAAACTAGCGAAGTGTCAGACTTGATGGCGTCTTTAGCTTTTGCTGGTTTAAATTCAGGTGAAAGTTTAACACAAATTGCTGATAAAAGAACGAATAAAGACCGTGAAATGTTTGATTACGACTCAGGTGCAGACGGCAAACTTCGTGCTTTGATGTCCTTTGGCGAAACTGAAGGTGATCGTGAAGCTATCTTGAAAAAGTCTGTTGGCGAAGATGGTTATGTAAGAGACAAAGCTGGTCGCCTAGCTTTGACTGAAGCAGGCCAAAAGGCTCGCGGTATGGAGCCAATCGGCAAGAACCTCATTATCGAAGATGAAGGTTTTAGTATGCGTGACTTCGCTGACTTCACTGGCATCTTGCCAGAAACTATAGGCTCTATTGGTGGTGCTATCGCTGGTGGCGGTTTAACTTTTGGAATTGGTTCAGTTGCAGGCGCAGCCGCTGG
>Ga0070749_10001225_pt1 | contig 17351 bp, 9 predicted proteins | sample VirMetDEL_Nov_18_FD_75180 | JGI IMG/M metagenome (GOLD analysis project Ga0070749, IMG submission 75180) | Aqueous microbial communities from the Delaware River and Bay under freshwater to marine salinity gradient to study organic matter... | ecosystem: Environmental > Aquatic > Marine > Coastal...
GATAAACAGATAGTTAAAATTGATAGGTTTTTCCCTAGTTCCAAAACTTGCAATTGCTGTGGATATATTAATCAAAATCTTGATTTAAGCGTTAGAGAATGGACTTGTCCTTCTTGTAACGAACATCACGATAGAGATTTAAATGCAAGTAAAAACATCCTTAAACAAGGAATAAACATATTGTCTGGTTATGGAATAGAATCGGACATTAAACAAAAACAGGTGGAGGCGTTACCATTAGGTGAGTCTGTGATTCCTGAAGCCCAACCATCTTTAGTGGTTGGGTAGTTCACTTTATGTAAAAATGATTTATCTTTTAAAAATAGGTTATAAACTATTTATCATAAAAGATTATCATGTCGAATTCATACAGAATAAGAACTAAGCCAGGTGTTGACAGTTCAATTAAAGTTTTAATTGACCAAGAGTTTGAATACTTAGAAATTTTATCATTAAAAATATTACAAAGTCAAATTTATACGAGACAATGCTCCGATTATGGGGTTATTGTTGGTAGGGTTAGTGTTAATAATGGTTTTGGAATCCCTAATGCTAAAGTATCTGTTTTTATTCCATTAGACTCTATTGATGAAAACAATCCTATAGTTTCTGACATATATCCTTATAAAACTCTTACAGATTTAAATGATGATGGTTATAGATATAATTTATTACCATACAAACAACAACATTCAGGTCACGCACCAACAGGTACCTTTTTTACTAGACAAGACGTTTTAACGAACCCAACTTTAATTCAAGTGTATGATAAGTATTTTAAATACACTGCGGTTACAAACGAAAGTGGTGACTACATGATTTTTGGTGTTCCTGTTGGTTCACAAACCGTTGTTGTTGATGTTGATTTATCTGACATTGGTGAATTTTCTTTATCACCTCAAGATTTGGTCAGAATGGGTATTGCAACGGAAAAACAAGTCTCAGGTACAAAATTTAAAACATCAACAAACCTAAGAGAATTACCACAAATTATAAACATTAACAGAACTATTGAAGTTGAACCCTTATGGGGTCAACCTGAAATATGTAATTTAGGTATAACAAGAACTGACTTTGATTTAAGTGGTGAGGCTAATATTGATATTAGACCAACCGCAATTTTTATGGGGTCTTTAATTTCAAGTAGTGACGATGCATTTTTAAAAAGAAATTGTAAGGCGGTGCCAAAATCGGGTACACTATGTGATTTGGTTGCGGGACCTGGTGAGATATTGGCGATAAGACAAACAATACAAAAAGATATTGCGGGTAGACCTTTATTGGAACTATTTGATTTAGAACAAGGGGGTCAAGTTATTGACGATAATGGGGCTTGGTTAATTGATTTACCAATGAATTTGGATTATGTGGTAACCAACGAATTTGGTGAACAAGTGTTATCTGACGACCCTGAAGTTGGAATACCCACAAAGGCTAAATATAGATTTAAAGTTAAGTGGAATCAATCCCCCTCATTAACCGCCGACCCTGTAAAACGAGGATATTATTTGGTGCCAAATATTAAAGAGTATGGCTGGACGATAGATAGCGGAGATAGAATAGACCCTACTGACCCACCATTTGTACCTAACCCACAACAAATTCAAAATTATATATTATCTCAAAATTCATACGCTTTTAGTGTTGATTGGAATGATTATGGTGATACTGGTACCACCGTTGGACAACAGATGATTCAGGAGGCGATTAATTGTGAAGACAGATTTTATGAATTTCAATATAACAAAGTATATACAGTATCTCAGTTAATAACTAGATACAGAAAAGGTTATGATGCTTATAGAATTATCGGTGTTAAAGACATATTAGATTCGGAATGTGAAAGTGATAATAATAAATTCCCAACAAATGATGGGTATCTTCAGTTCGACATAATATATCTATTGTTCACAATTATGATGTTCATTTTCAGACCAATATTATACCAAGTGTTAATTATTTTACACGTATTGGCGATGTTAATGTATATTTTATACCCAATAATCGCGCTATTAGTCAGTGTGGTTTTTCTTTTAGTTATTTTGATATGTAATACTCTTAATTGGATTGTTGCAATTGTAACTTTAGGTTCTGTCCGAAATGCTCTTGGAGAATGTCCAACTATAGATGATTTATCTAGTGTTCTTGAAGATTTACAGGCCATGTTAAATCTTTTTACAAATGTTAAATTACCTGTATTATCATATCCAACATGTGAGTTTTGTGATTGTGATAATGGTGAGAAATTAGATATTAATGCTGAAGATTTAGGGTTAGACGATGTTTATCAAACGGTGTCTGAAAGTGGCGCATTCTCAGTATTAACACCATTTGAGATTAATGGTGGTTATGAAATACCACAATCAGGTTTACCCTATGACTTTTCATCACAAACTAATTCATACGAATCTTTATTAGCTGGTTCACCAAAAGAGAATCCCCCTGTAAGTGGTTCTCGTGTTCCCGCAGTACAATTTACATATCAGTCTGATGTTGATGATTGGGATACTCATGTTGTGTTTACAACAAGTTTAACCATGTCAGAAAGATTAAATTTATTCAACACTAAAGCTAAATTTTTTGAAGGTGTTAATCAGATTAAGGCTAATTTTAATTCAGTTGCCAACCCATCTGATTTTCATTATGATAATGTAATCGCTTTAGTTACCAAACCAAGTTCATCTCAAATTTTTCAACCTGGTAATTTGGTTACATTCCAAGACCCAAATCTAAGTCAAGACCCTAATTTAACTGGATATACCTTAGGTAATTTATTTGGTACCAATGCTATTACTGGTGTTACCATCAATAACCCTATTGGTAATCCAAATAGTGGTAACATTGTAGTTCAAAGTGCAAATCCGTTTAGTCCTGGTTCAAACATACCCCCCGTGACATATAATAGTCAACAAGACCCAAATGACGCAACTTATGCGAGATTCCCAATAGACATAGAATATTTCCAAGTTATAACTGGTATGACATTAAATGAATATTCAACATTAACAGGTAATACTTTGTCTGATAGTTTACCTAGTCGATTTATATTTAATTCGATGAGGTTTTATAAGTTAGAAAGAACCGAACCAATACCAGGTATATTATATTCGGCTAATTTTGTAAATGTTGACACAAATGGTAACCCACTTCTATTGGATTACAATCAAACTTATAATGATTTTTTAAATCAAAGAATTGTATTTTTAGTTAGGGGAGTTGACCCAAACACAACTAGAAGTGATTGTAAATACGATTTAAGTAAATTATTTGGTTTTAATAGTTGGAACCAAGTTGTTGTTGAAAGTGGTGTTGGCGGCGCTCCAAAATATAAATTAAATATACCAATACAAGGAGGTTATAAAAATGTAAAACATAATATTGGTGGTAGTACAAATACAGATTCTTATAGTGGTATTGATTTATATTACGAATCATACCATTTTAAACCTGAAACTGTACCAGCTAACGCTGGTTTTACAGGATTTACCTCAAATTTACCATCATATTATTCAAGTTTGGATAATTCTTTGTTTACACTTTCAAAAAGCGCTCCTTCATCAAAAGGATTACGTATTGTACCAACAAACAATAGGTTTACATTAGAATACGTAACACCAAACAATATAACACCAACATTAAATAATACACCTAACACTAACACAAGAGGTTATTTCACAAATGAAATCGTTGAAGGTGGTTCAATATTTTATAGTGAGGTATTACCATCATCTTCTTTTATACAAGGTCCGCCTGATGAGGTGATTGACCCTAACACGTATAGTATTGAATATATTTCACCAAGATACCCATCAACAACTAATATTAATTATAACTTAGGGTCTAATAATAATCAGATTGTTATGAGGTCTGATAGATTACCAACATCAACAACTACGGATGACAACTTAACAAATAGTTTTCCTTTACACACTAATTTAAAGTTTATCGCTTACCAAATTAATGATGACGGTACAAATGTAACACCTATTGGCGTTGGGTTAGGACAATCTGTGTCATTTACTGGAGCGACTCAAGATAGTTTAGATAACGGATTTTCTTCAGGTTCCGTAGTTAATCAAGTGATACAATCATCACAATGTGGTAGTATGGTACCTTTAGGTTGCTACTCCTCATCAACAACACCAAATGGTGTTGAATTTGGTATTAAACCAAATACCGACCAATGTTTTTATGAGTTAGGTAAAGAAATTTTTTCAAATGGAAGTTGTTATGTTTTTGTGACAACACCGTTGTTTTCAATAATCAGAGACTTTTCATTACTTAGTGAATGGTCTTCAAGACTATTGATTATTTTTGGGGCGTGTCGAAATGTATTCGGACATATATTCACCAATAATTGGGTAAATGGTACACTATATGCTATGTCGTTTAAAAATGATGTTTTTTACACTAGCCCTTTTGCGAATCAACCAAATCAAGCGACTTATAATTTTTGTAGAGATATCGTAGTATTACATGGTGAACAATCATATCCAGGAACAAACCCTGTAATACCATTCTTTTTTACAGGTGCAACAAATACTTTTTATTATAGAAGTAGTCCTTATGATGGTGTTACTAATTCATTTATTGGTGCGCCTAAACCAAGTTCGGGTAATTTTTTAGGTATACCATTACCTGATTACGGTGGTAACGCGTTTAACCTAAATTATCCAACAACATTAATGGATTTAGGACCTAGAAATTATTATCAACAAGAATTGGTAATGTCGGATGATTATGACGGTTATGTTGTTAATAAATTAGTAAATACAACATTTTCAGATGTTAGCGAATTATTAAATTTATTTATATTAACTAGATTAGCAAATAAAGATTTTTTTGCACGATTAATTATTGGAAATAACATTTTAACTTATTTTAGTAGAGATGCTTTCGGAGTTGATGGTGATTATGCACAATCAATTTCTGTTAATTCTGAAGTAGGTGTGGCACCATTTGATGCCGCTAATTATCCTGACAATCCACCTGGTCAAGTTGACCCAATTTATTTAAATACATTGAGTAGTTTTAGTGGTCAAATATTTGGAGTGTTCTTTAGTTCTGACACTCAAACAAGGGATTTTTTATCACCTAAAAGAACAATAATAAACCCAACAGGGTCAACTTCTAATATATGTACATTTAATAATTTTAAAGTCTTTACACAAAAAGTACCGTTTTATCAATGGGAAATAAAAACAAACAGTGATGTTGATAGTATATTTGGGTCACAAAATAATGAATGGTATAGTAATCCAATTACAGGTAATACATTCTTTTCTAAAGGATACCAAACTTTAGATAGAGTTGAGCCCGCATCTAGATATGTCAGGTCTAATAATAATAACCAATCGCAATACTTTAAAGGTTATATTTATACTGTAGATACAAATGGGGATATAAATCCAAGTGTACCACCAAACACTTATTGGGACCAAAACGGACCTTTTGTTCCTAGAGCTGTTACGGTTGGTACACCTTATCATTTCTATTTTGGGTTAAAAAGAGGTAAAACCGCATTCGACAGATTCACAACCAAATGGATTGATACTAATAGAATAGTTTTATAATGGGTAATTCAAAAGAAACAAGGATAGTTTTAGGTTCTTTAAGGTACAAGTCAGCCCCTGACACTACCATAGGACTTAAAGTGCCTTTAATTCAGACTTTTAAAGAGAATATTGAATTTGATAGAAGTCTTAATGTTGAATTACAACAGGTATTTAACGACGAAAGACAAAAATCAACAATTTTTAGACCAACAGGTAAATTTACATTACTTTTTCAAAACGCATATAGTGGGTCAACAAATTATGTTCCATTGGAAAATAATTTATATTATCTAAATGCTGAATTAGCGGCAAACTTACAATGTATTAGTGGAACCTCAATACCTTGGACAGGACTACCTCAATATGACGAGTTTGATTTCGTTAGGACCGACTATAATGTTAGTGGGTATACAATACCGAATTCAAACGGTGAATACCATAGATTATTCGTGCCCAAAAGCGCCTCAAGTTATAATTGGAATTTTTTTGTAAGTTATGCATTTGAAAATGATTACAATAAAAATTTAAGTGCGGTGGAACCAAAATCGGGTATAAATTTAAATTGGGTGTCAGGTGATGGTATTCCTTTTGTTGTTAACAATACAACAAGTCGAGGTTTAGATATTGTTGCATTAAGATGTCCTGTAAAACATGGGGTTTCTGTTGGAGAATTTATTAAATTAAGTTTTAATTATGCGGGTTTAGATACGTTCCAAGTATTTAGTTTAGGGGATGAAACCGCGGGTAGTGAAGAATATATTGTTAATATTGTTAATGTTGGATTTTTAGGTAATACATTCAATAACGGTGTTACAGGAACATTTAAAAGAATTATTGATATTGAAAACCCTAATGATACTATTTCAGAATATTATGTTAGACGACATAAAATTTTAACAAATTCACAAGACGCTGTTTTAGTTAACGCTGGATTTGAACAGAATATATTTGGTAAGAAAAAGAAATATGAAAGTAGTGGACTAACACCTAACAGAGTTGCTAGAGTTTCAGTTAGAGAAGGGTCCCAAGCGTATACTTTAACATTTAATACTGATATTGATATTGCACCGATTTTAGATAATCAGAAGAGACCAATCTCAGAATTATTCTTTACAGTAATGTGGAAAGGTTATTTTGGATTAATGTTTGGTTATGGAACATACTCAGGAATAAAACAGGGTTACGGTTTTAATTTACCACTTGTTAATGGAAATTCAAGTAATTGGTGGGCGTTAATTAACTCAAACTCAAATACTAATTTCCAAATGGGTTCTTACACAAATCCACCTCTAGGTAATGGGTTAGGGCCTGGCGGAACAAGTATAGTGTTCAACTATGTACAGTCATTAAAAAAAGACGATACGTTGGATGGTGATTTATGTGAATGGAACAATTATCAACAAACAGAACGAGTAATTTCAAATTTATACCATAAATTAACATACAATCCTTATGTGTTTAGAACAGGTAATAATACTAATTTCGCAAACCCATTTGGTTATTATTATCGACCACACTTTCCTATTACAATTAGAGAATACTCTGATTATATAGAAACGGGTGATATACAAGAAGTTGCTGGAATACCTGATTATTCGTATTTTTCTGAAAAAGACGATGCTTTTATTTGGAGAGACCTTTATGAATATGGTTACATTGATAGTAACGGAATCGGAGTTAATTACCCATTTTTAAATGGAAAACATTATCCATATGAAGATATTATTTTTAGAATAATTCCTGAAGGAACTAATTATCTAGACTTGATATTGATAAACGACCCAGTTGTAGACCCTTGTGAATAATAAATTTAGATTTATATTAAACGATAACAGTAAATACATTGATTTACCTGTAGAACTTAAATGGGATTTCTATGGTAGGGATGATAGTATTGACGAATATCAAAGAGATGTTATTGAGGAAGTAATTGGTAGTCCAAACGATTTTGAAATACTAAGATTTGCTCACGATAGTTATGGTGTTAACGAACAAACAAGATTAAATTATGACTTTTACTTTTTTGATAACAACAATCCTGTAACAACATCAGTACCCGCAGATTGGGTTAATAGTTATTTATCGGAAGGGTTTACCGTGCCGCAACTATATTATTTTGAAAACCCTTTTTCCAAATCATTTTTTAAATTAGATTTTTATGATACTAATACAGGTACAACACAGACTAACTATTTTACTGCAATATTACCTGTCCAACAAGGTGCAACAGAAAGTGTTTCAATATCAACATACAGTCCTAATGTGGACATAAAAAAACCTTCAATGACTTTAGATTATGTCGGAGATTCTGAAGGGTTCTTTTTATATTGGTTGAGAAAATTAGAATTTATTGATTTAACAACTTTTTACATGACTTGTAAATTTTTTGACGCAAGACTTGGCGTTTTTGTTAGAATGATGAGAACACCACAAGCCTCACTACCAAATAAATTTTTATTTAATGAATCTGAACAATTTTATATTAAAGTTGAATTAGATTACACTAATAATACATATAAATTATATGATGTTATTACAAATAATAGAATTGGTGTTGGTAATCCAATAAACTGGTATGAATATGTGAACCCATAATGGACGATAGAATTTATCATATTAGAATATCACCTGAAGTTGTACTTAATGACGTATTCAAGGTTAATTTATATTCACCGTATATTGATACGGAACTAGTACCTTTTTGTTGTGATATTTTAACTAAAGAGGTTACAAAGTATGTAACAGGTTCAACATATGTTTATTCATCAATGACAGATATTTTATCTGGAGGGACAAACGGAACTTCACTTTTAACAGGACTTACAGTCCCTATATTACTAACTGAAACTTGTGTTGATATTGGATATTATAATGTTTTTGATGGATTCGTTTTACAAAAAGAAACTATGACAAACTTTTTGTTTTCCGCAGATACAATCACAGACCCAAACGGACACGTTATTAGATTTTATAATACATCAGATACTGAATTTAAAAAATATCTACAACTTTCAAACTATTATATAGATTGGGGTGACGGTACACCAATTCAGACGGTAACAACCTCATCACCTAATTTTTACTCACATACTTATTCTCAAGATGGTGAATATACCATATCTATGTCAGGAATGAGTCCTTGGGGGTCTAATGTTGTTATTAAGGAAATTACAATACCGTATACGGGTGTTACGATATCAAATCCTAAAGGCACCGCTTATTTTATTCCATCGGGCGGTAGTTGGTCAGGCACTCCATTAATGTATGATTATTTGTTTAGTGGAGACTCAACCTGTGACGCTCAAATAAATGATATAACAAACTTTACGACAGTTCCATTCACCATTACAGGATATTCTAAATCAACACTTAGTGACTTAGAAGTTTACGGTAAAAGAAGTCAATTATGGGGTGGTAAATTTAAAATAGGTGTTCCTGTTACAGGAACTTCAGGTAGTGTTGGTGTAGTTTGGGGTGAGTTTCAAAACGGGTTGTATACCGCATATACTGTAAATGAAATTGATTACTATGACTATAATGATGGTACCACCATATTTTCAGTTCAATCATCAGGATTAACTTCAGATATGTTAGTTTGTTCGGCAATAACGAAAAACGAAGTGTTATTGAATGTTATTGATGAAGCGGAAGTTCAGTCTAATGTCTTCATTGAAAGAGGTAAAAACTCAGGATTAGAAAGAATTGAAAGATTAGGTGAAATTAATAATATTGGAGACCTTGAAAAATACGGATACGCATTTTTCAATATCATTAATATCTAATAAAAACATAAAAAGAATATTTATAAATAAAATAAAATGGCAACAGGAACATACGGAACAATAAGACCAGCGGATGTATCACCCGAAGATGTAGAGATAATACTTAATTACACACCATCTAGGGATGAAACAGAGAACTTCATATTAACAAAACTTGACGCACCGTCAATATTAAGACCATATTTTAATAACGCCTCAACAGGAGGTAATGCAAATATTGAAATATTAGGTGGTTTATATAATTTAAGATTACCAGCCGACCAATTTAACAGATTGGGTATCTATACATTATTAATTAGACCTGCTCAAATTAGATGTACAATATTGGATTGTGGTGTTTTATCCGCATTACCAAACGTAAAAGGTTTAGTTATTGATTTAAATAGTGTTCCATCACAGTTTAGAAATAAATTTGTTAACCAAGGACTTGTTGGGTTTAGAGTTGAATATTTAAATTCGGATGGGTCAAAGATACCTAATTTTTTTAGAGTAATCACTTCTTCATTTTATTGTGAACCCGTCATTCAAAACCTAACAAATACGTCACAAAAGGCGATTAGGTACAGATATGTTGATAATAATACAAATTTAATTTTTTGTACATTATCACCATCATCATCACCAACTAACAAACCAAATGCGACACCATATATTGGACAACCAAATCAAGATATTATAATAACAAATACATTCTTTAATCCAATCACATTAGATATTGAAATTGCAGAACACGACTTCTCAACGTTAGCGATTGCCTTGTTTGGTAATCAAACCAAATCTATTGATGACGGTATTTACACAATGTACGATACTAGTAACAATATATACAGACAATATAACCTATATGAAATTCGTGACCAATTTAATGAATTGTTATATGAGGTTAGACAAGATAGAGGTGACAATATTGATTTTAGTAAAAACTTCACAAACATAACTCAATAATGGCAACTAAAAAATATATCTGTCCTCCAACACCAGCAACAGGTGCGGGAACCTTCTCTGACAATTTAGTGGGGTTTCAGTTAGTTACTGGCGGTGGATTAACGCAGGGTAATTTCCAATTTACGACAGGTATTACTGAAAAAACCAACAGAAATTTTAATACAGGTACTTTTTCAGACCCAATTAGTTTAGAGTCTATGGGTGTTGATGGTGTTGCTCAATCTAAAGCGATTTTTGAAAATAATTTTAAAGTATACCCTAATTTTGATTTAAGTCAAATAACTAACTTTACCCTTTATGGTTCTATGGTGAAAAGAATTTCAACATCGGTTCAAACCATAATTAGTAAATTTCCTGCAGCTATTGAATCAACCTTTATGGGTATTAACTATGTTACTGGTGTAACCGCTGACAATATATCGTATAACCAAGTTTTTAATGAGACAACATTTAGTTTAGATGTTGGTAAATTAAGAAATCCATTTGATGTTGATTTCTCTGTAAATTCTGAAAGAAATTTAGAATTACGTGAAATAGGTGTTTCACCATTAAGAGACATGACAAACAACTACAGTAAGTATTCTTTATATTATAGTGGTAACGGTTATAGTGTTTTAAGAATAACACCAACACAAACTTTAGACTCAGGCACTTTAATTATTGTTGTTGAAGGTAATCCTTTTTCAGGTCAAACTTTTACATACGACAATTTAATTATCCGACCAAATGATTATGAGGTTAATAGAATATTCAATGAAGATTTAGATGAGGTTGAAAATTTTTTATTAAATAGAGATACTTCACCAATATACACCGCAACATTTTTGGTCCCAAAACAAACTGAAGATGGTCAATACTATGACAGTTACCAAAACATTACTTGGAATTTAGATGGGGGGTGGAATTTAGACATAACTTCAAAAGCCTTTGAAACTTATTTAGAGAATTTAAATGAAGTAAGTTCTTTCTTTGATGAATATACAACCAATTTAATATCTAGATTTTTTATAACAGATGCGTTTAGAGAATTTGATACTATTGGTCAGAAAATGGAAAAAGTTTTACAAATCTACGGTAGAAGTTTTGATGAAACTAAAAAATTCATTGACGCATTAGCTTACATGAATTCTGTTAATTATAATGTTGGTAATGATATACCATCACAATTACTTAAAAATTTAGCACAAACTTTAGGTTGGAATATAAACATATCACCAATAACTAATGATGATTTTTTAAGTTCAGTTTTTGGACAAAAAAATAGCGACAAATCAATGTATTCGGGTTTATCTAAAGCTAGTACCCCCGACGAACTAAATTATCAGTATTATCGAAATTTAATTTTAAATTCAGCATATCTATTCAAATCTAAAGGGACTAGAAAATCAATAGAAATTTTACTGAGACTTATTGGTGCTCCCGACGCTTTAGTTGAATTTAATGAGTATGTTTATTTGGCTGACCAAAGAATAAATTTAACACAATTTAATACTCAGTTTGTTAGTATATCTGGTGGTACTTATGTCGAAGAAATACCAACATTAGAAGATGGGAATATATTTTTTATTTTTGGAAATCCTTACACAGGTTTTACAACACAAACAACAATACAAGATGTAAACATAACTATAGATGAATATCCTATGGATGAAGAGGGGTATCCTAGAGCGATTGATGATAGTGAAGCGTACTATTTCCAAATAGGTAGTGGATGGTTTGAACAAACACCTCAACACAGAAACATTGAAGAGGTTGATTTAACAAATAGTGTATTTACAGGGTCAAACCCAAATTATCAAACAAAATTACAACCGTATACTTACGGTCAAATATATTTAAATAGATTTAGAAAGTTTCCTTTTATGAATTTAGGGTACTATCTAACACCAACAATTGATAATAATAAAAGTTGGTCAGACTATGAAATTGGGTTAAGGTCTAATTTGGATGCTAATATAAATGCAAGATATAATGTTGGTGACGATAGATTAGTTCTTAATGTTAAAAATGTGGACTTATTTTTAAACCCTGGGCAAGGATTATCTTATGATGTTTGGTATATGTCTAGACAGTTTAATTATCCAATCCCTAATCAAGGGATGGGTTATGTTTCACCAACTTATTGTGACCCTACCCCTGTTTATCAATACCCTCAAAGAGGTGGTATTGATTGGACAACAATTAACCCACAACCAAAAAGAAATACGTTTTTTGAATTCGCGCAAACTTTTTGGTTGAATACAATTAATGTTAGAAACAGACAATTTGCAACTGACGGTAAAACAGGTGGATATCCAACACTAGCCTCAATATATTGGAAGTATTTAGAATCACAGGAAAACGAGGGTATTCAAAATAACAACTTCAACTATGATACTATGATTAAGTATGTTGAAGGTTTAGGTGACTATTGGATTAGGTTAGTTGAGCAAATGATACCTGCAACCACAATTTGGAATACAGGTGTTAGATATGAAAATTCAATATTTCATAGACAAAAGTTTGTTTGGAGAAGACAAGAAGGTTGTCAGTTAGTGCCAATACCTTGTAAACCTTGTGAAGTTACAACAAATATTTTTAGATATGATTGTGACATACAGGTTGTTGAATGTGGTAAATATCCGTGGACTAATAGTAACACCATAATTAATTTTAATGGTGTTTTAGGGTATGCGATTAATAACTATTTAATTAATAATGGGTATCAATTAAATGACTGCCAACTTAATTCATTAAATACTGAGTGGTTTGTTGATATAAAAATAAATAATAATACATTGGTCCAATATCCCTTCTTTAATGGTGTTGGTTATATAGACTCATCATTAAGTTCACCATCAACAACTGATTGGGATAATGCTTTAATTGCCGCGTTAAACGATTTAAAAAATTACGGATATGATTATTATTTTACAAATAATGATACTGTGGTTATTTATAATTTAATATGCTCAATTTCAGATGTTGGATTAAACTTTAATCTGAATGTGGGAATAAACTTTAATATAACATGTAATTAATGTCTTGTTTATTAGGATATAATATTTCAATAACTGGTGATTGTACTAATAGTAACTTAGGCGCGTTTACTATTGATATCGTTGGTAGTGCACCTGACTATAGCATTCAGTGGGTTAATCCCGCTTCAGGAACAACCTCATTAGGTGCTGGTGTTACTCAATATTCTATATCAGGTTTATCTGCTGATACATACACAATTAATATTATTGATAGTTGTACACCAACAAATACTATATTACCTGTAAACATTTACATTTCTAGTGGAACTTGCGCCTCAATAACCGCGATTGGTAATACAACCTGTGGTTTAAATAATGGTAGTTTAAGTGCGTCAACAACTAATTATTATGGTACCGCAACATTTAGTTTATACAATGACGATGATTTTTTTGTTACATCAGCATCGTCGTTTAATGGTTTGGTGGAGTTTAATAATTTTTTAACTGCTGACACATATTATATTGTTGTTGATGACGGAGGTGGATGTACTGGTAAGACACAAATGTGCATAGTTAAAAGCTCAACAACTGTAGATTTTGGTTTTTATATTGTTGATGACGCGGGATGTTCGGTTGATTCAGGAAAAGTCTTTGTAACAGGAGTAACAGGAAATCCGCCGTACACTTATCTTTGGAATAACGGAGAAACAACCTCAAGTATTACAGGACTAACGGCTAGTGGTTATAGTGTCACAGTTACTGACGATACAGGGTGTTCAGTGACTAAATCGGCAAATGTTAATAATGTACCACCAATAGGGCTTGGAGTTTTAATAACAACCAACCCTGATTGTTTTACTTCTAATGGTAGAGTAGAAATAACTGTAACTGGTGGTACCGCACCATATTATTATTCAGGTTCAAATGGAACAATACAAATCACTTTTGAGCCGACCTATGAATTCACTAATTTAGCTCCTGGCCCATTTACTATACAAGTTACCGACGCAGGATTATGTACCTTTACAACAACGACATCTGTGTTACCACCTGGAGGATTTTCAATTGCTGGCGTTAGTATTAACCCAACAACGTGTGGTAATAACAATGGTTCATTAAACCCTATAGTTGTATTTGGTGGTAGTGGTAACTATACATACAGTTTAGAATATCCTGATGGAAGTTCTTTATCACAATCAACCACAAGTCAAACATTTCAGTTTACAAACCTTTCGGCGGGTACATATACATTAACCATTGACGATGGTGTTTGTACCTTTGTTAGTGCTTATACAATTAATAATTTATCCACAATGATATTAACAGGTAGTACAACAGGTACTACTTGTGGGTTATCAAACGGTTCTTTAGAATTAGGTATTTCAGGTGGAACTCCACCATACACTTTTGTTGCCAACGCATCTGTTTTTGGCCCCACATCTAGTAGTGGATATACTTTCACTAATCTAAATTCAGGTAATATAGTATGTACTGTTTCAGATGGTACTGGATGTACAATAACAACATCATACTTTGTTAATGGGTCATCAAACGTTGATTTTATTTTGGCGGGTACCAATACAGTTAATGGTAATGATGGTTCAATATCGGCATATGTAACCTCAGGAGAACCACCATTCACTTTAAATTGGAGTACAAACGTAAACGGACAAACTGGTTATACGGTGACTAATTTAAGTGCGGGTACATATAGTTTAACAGTCACTGATAGTAACGGATGTACAAAACAAAAGACTGTTGTAATTGATGGTACTAATAAAATAAGTTCATATCAAACATATTCAATTTGTGACACCAATTTTATTAATGAGGGGGCTCAAATTAAAAAAGGTTTACGTGAAATGTTAAATGAAGGGTTTTATGATTTAACAATTGACGATGTAAACTGTATTTTAAATACTGCAATTTTTCAGGTGAAAGTTGTTCTTGGTGAAACAACCGCTGCGAAAAATTTTTACACAGGGACAACATTAAATGATTATCCGTCTGATAACCAATGGTATGACGCAATTAAAGACATTGTTGAAAGTCTTGGTGGTATAGGTACTGTAATCATTGACCCCGAAACAAATACTATTAGAATTTTAACTAATTGTGACCCTGAGATATCACTTTCAGATACTGAAATATTAATTGATTTGGTAATATACTATAACATCTCTTGTGTCGCGTGTGATGTACCACTATCACCAACTCCAACACCAACAGTGACTAGAACTCCAAATGTAACTCCAACACCAACAGTGACACCTGGTTTAACACCAACTAGAACATCAACCCCAACACCTACGGTAACACCAACTATAACCCCAACACCATTTGCATCTCAAACACCAACTCCAACACCATTTGCTTCGGCAACACCAACTGTAACACCAACAAACACTCCAACTGTAACACCAACAAACACTCCAACTGTAACACCAACTAGAACTCCAACACCAACTCCTGTATTTAGGGAACATAAAGTAATATGGAATAGTTCTTATTGTGTTGGAGGTCTTTGTGATGTAACAGGTTCAACGATAACTGTATATACAACATACGGTGTCACAAGTTTAAATGATGGTGTTACAATCTATATTAATCAAACTTTAACAAATATATTCCCTTGGGGTGGATTCTTAAAACAAGGTGGTGGTGATACAGTATTCAGTGTTAGTGGGTCGGGAGTGTTAGCGACCGAATGTTCACCTATAGGTGATGGATGTTAATCCTTATCGGTATTTGTTTTACCCATATTTTCATATAACCTCATTAATTTTAATGAGTCTATGTAATTTTTTTCTAACCTATCTAACTCTTTTTCACTAACACCTTTTTCAGATGCTTTGTCTAAAGCTTCTTTAGATTCTAAAACTAGTTTAGTTATTGTTTTGAGTAATTTCATATATTATAAATATATTCTTAAGCACCATTTATTAACAATTAATGTGGTTTATATTTAATAATAAAAAAATATGTTGTTTGTTACATCACAACCAGACGTACTTTATTTTCATTGGCAAATTAGAGTTTATGTTGAAAATTTTATACAAAAAGGTATAAATCCAAAAGACATACACGTTTTATTGGGTATTGTGACACCAAACACAGAACCAACTAAAGAATCGTTGGAATTAAAAAGTTTGGGTATCAATGTTCATCATTATATTGATGATAGAGAAGATAAAAAATATATACCTAGTATTAAACCATTTTTAGTATACAAATGGTTAAAACAATATCCTGAGTATGGTGAGTGTTTTTTTCTACATGACTCAGATATTATATTCAGAGAACTACCAAATTTTAAAAAATTGATTAAAGATAATATAATTTATGTATCTGACACAATTGGTTACATAGGGTATGAATATATTAAAGATTGTTGTGATAGGTATGAGAAACAACATCCAAATTCAAACAGACTACAACTATTAAATGAGATGTGTGATGTTATTGGAATAACACCTGAATGTGTTGAATGTAATCAAAAAAATTCTGGTGGTGGTCAGTATATTATTAAAAAAACCGATTGGATGATTTGGGAAAAAATATATTTTGATTGTACTCCATTGTATAATCAAATGTTGGATTACCAAAAAAGATTCCCAATTAATCCTGGTGAAATACAATTTTGGACTGCTGAAATGTGGTCTTTATTATGGAACCTGTGGTATTTTGATAAAGAAACTAAAATAACCAAAGAGTTAGATTTTTCTTGGGCTACAGATGATATTAAAGTATATTATAAAAGACCAATATTACATATGGCAGGTGTAACGGATGATTTAAAGAATACAAAATTTTTTAAAGGGGATTTTATCAATGTAAACCCTTTGGATAAACTTAAAGAGGATATTACGTATTTTGATTATGTGGATAAAAATAGTTCTACAATAAAATACATAGAACTTATGAAAGAAATAGTCAAAAAACAATAATTCAGTTATTTATATTTATAATCTAAAGAATACATGGGATTTTTATATTTCAAAACGTGTTGTGAGTATCCAAATGAACAGGATAACTATTTTGGTATTGAATTTATTCCAAACCAACCGTTAATTGTTAATATTACCTACAAAGTAGTTAGAGAAAATTCA
>Ga0070749_10001231_pt1 | contig 17321 bp, 35 predicted proteins | sample VirMetDEL_Nov_18_FD_75180 | JGI IMG/M metagenome (GOLD analysis project Ga0070749, IMG submission 75180) | Aqueous microbial communities from the Delaware River and Bay under freshwater to marine salinity gradient to study organic matter... | ecosystem: Environmental > Aquatic > Marine >...
GCCTCATCCAGTTCTCTTGGTTCTTGTGGCAAATATGTCCGGTGTTTTTTTCTGATGCCGTACGTGCCCAGCAGCAGGGTTTCAATCAAGAGCCAATGCGGCTCCATGTTTACCCAGGCAGTATTCGGGTCATTGACCTGCGTAACGTTGCCTACACGTTGGCGACCAGAAAGACCCGAGTACACAGCTGCAAACCACCCAGTTCCTGCAGCTTAGTAAAGCCTGATGCCTGTGCCCCGTCCAGCACGTTGATGCAGCGGATTGAACTCACGCCAAATCAAATAACCAAGGGCGTCATTCATGTGGTCATAGCCAGCATCTTTGTCTGGCTCGCCACGTTCTGTATATGACTGCAGCTCAAGGCACTCAATCGTTCGCTTGCAGTTGCTTGCTACCTGCAGCCTGACTTCACCTTTGCCGTTCTCCAGAACAGCTTGTACAGCAGCCACCCGATCACGAACGGGAGGGTTTGACCTTGGCGATTGATTGATGAAGCCATAGGTTTCCAAGATCTGGATGTCGGTCTGGCTGGCGTTAGTAGATCGTGCTCCGCCTGATGCGTCAGGGTAGATATATACGCGGTTGTCGGGAAATCTTCTGCGTATTTCTTGACCCAAAGCGTCGGTGTCATGGGCACCGCTGACCTCATCGATCAGCAATAGTTGGTTGCCAAGACGGACACCGATGACGGCTGACATGTTGCCAATATTGAAGTCAACGCCAACCCGCAAAGGTTCAGAGCTGAAATCGTTCTGTTCTGTTGTGATGTGTTTGGCCCGGTCGAAGCGGTCGTAAACCTGGCCTGTTGTGAGGTTGCAGAACTGACCTTCCAGATACGCCTGGAGAAGTGATGGGTCGTAGTTGGCCTGCAGCCGTTCGATGAAGTCTTGGGGCAGATGTGGATTATCTGCCGATCGCATCCTAATCAGCTTGCGGTCATCACGCTGTTTTGCGTCATCCGTACCAAAGGTTTGCCACATCCAACGAAAACCTTCAGGCGTTGATGCTGCTGCGAACTGCCTGACGTTGCCTGAACGCAAGCGGCCAAGAATCTTGGGAAACGCCCTTGAGCAAACGCTGGGGTTGACCGTGTCAATCTCATCAGCAAGGACAAAGGCCAAGTTGAGGCCAATGATCCGTGACCAGTTCTCAAAGCTGCGGCACAGGATCTTCGTGTCACCACCAGGCAGGTGCAATGTGTACTCAGGCAAAGGTGATGCCCTGTGGGTGTACGGCACCTCATATGCCTCTAGGAAGCCCTCGAAGTCGTTCTGCCAAATGTCCCTGACCAATGGGCCGGTCGGCTCCATCACACAGCCAATGAAGCCCTGATTAGCAGCTGCAAGGTGCAGGGTCTTGGCAGCCAATGCCCTGGTCTTGCCGGCGCCATAGCCAGCAGAGAGTCCAATGATCTGCGTCTGTTCGTCTTCAACAAAGGCCAGCTGGCCAGGGTGCAGGTCAGCCCTCACCTGCTGCAGCAGCCGATCTACATCAATCTGGCTGTCCTCAGCCCCAAGCCGTTGAAGGATGTTGCCCCTTGGAATCGTGGACAGAACACCCATCAGTCATACAGCTTGGCAATCTTGGCAGCGGTGTTGATACAGCCCAACACAGCTTGAAGGTTGGACTGTTCCATGCCCTTCTTGTGGACGACGTTCAACTGGGACAAAAGTATTGCGGCAAAAGCTTGGCGGTCCAAGTTGAAATCTTCTTCAAGGCGCTTTGTGGCTAGGGCAATGTATTCATCGCTTTGCCTTTGCTTCAGCCCCCATTCACTTGCGGCGTATTGCAAAAGGTCTGAACGTGTTGCCCCATTGGCAATCATCCGGGCAAACCTCGATGTCCGGAATTGCTTTTCTGCTTTTGTGCAGCGTGGATTCTTGTCCATGGTTTCAGCCTAATGATGCAAATGAATCCAGGGCGTACCAGACGTGTGAGTTGCGATAGCCGCCTTGATGCGTGGGAACTATTGGCGTCACACCGTGACAGTTCCTCCATGCCGGATAGACAAGCATCGAGCCATCCGTTTGGTCAAAGGTGGCGTCGTAGTCGGGGACATGCAAGTTTCCGCCGGTGCTGTTGCGCCGCTTGGTGATGATGATGTTGATGGCGCCTTTGACGTTGGCGTGATCTTGATGGATTGGCGCTGCGATGTTGCAGTTACTGATGGTGCTGCTGAAGTGCTTTGCGAAGCGCCACTTCTCAGGCACACGGGCCTGAACCTTGCTGCTGTGTAGCTGGGTGACTTCAGGTGCCAGCTCTTGCACAAGCTGATAGGCGGTGATGCCTGCCTTGTGCATGGCTTTGACAAATGTGCCAGCGGTCTTGCTGCTGTGGACAGAGGACCTTGTGCCGTAGGCCCGTCGCATATGTGGCTTGGGCGGCACGCTCCCAAGGATGGCTGAATACTGCGAGATAACCAGGTAACGGCGTTTGCCGTCAGGCCCTGGTGGCAATGGACGCTTACGGTCCATCATGGTTTTCGGCACCCTAGTTGAGTTGACCTCGTGGTCAGCAATGTTGACCAGGTTCCGCAAGTCATCAGGCAGTTGCTTGATGAACAAGCCGACCTGAGTGCCATCAGGGTCAGCAAGGATGCAGGACTCTGTGACGTTGGGCTGCAGCGTTGGGCAAGTGTCCCCGATCTTGAGCTTTGGCGCCTTGGGCTGCAGGGTCAGAACTGGCAGCTTCATATCCACTGGAGCTTTCCGTGGGTGATTGTTTTGAGCTTGATGTTGGGCACGTCACCGGACTTGATGTATAGCTTGCTGATGCTGGGAAAACGATTGACGATCTGCTGCAGCTGAGCCTCGTGGTCTTTCGCACGTTTGTCCTTGCCACCAAGTTCAGCCTGGATCCCACCTTCAGCGAAGTACTTGGTCTTGGGGCAGTACCCATCAATGCGGACCACACCTTTGTAACGCTTGAACGACCTGAGGGTCAGCTCAAAGTCTTCACCAGATGACTGGCGTGGACGGTCATCACCGCACATGGCCGGATCACCTGCAAACGTGCCGTGGAAGATTCCACAGATGTACCGCAGGCCGACGCTGATGGTTGGCTTGAGGAACATGCCATTGGCCACAGGGTTGATTCCCCAAAGCCTTGCTCCAGTGTTTTGGCAGACCTGAAAGCCTTTTGACACCAAGCGATCAAGGTCGCCGGTGTACGGCTGCAGGGCGTTGCCGTCTTTGACGTACAGCCCAGCAATGTCGTCATCCAAGTTGAGGATGCGTGTGCCGGGTTTGTAGTAATGCAGGTTGTACCAGATGCGGGAGTTGATCAGCCCTGGCTGGCTGATGACAACCTTGACGCCAAGGCCAATCGCCTGCAGAGCGGTGTCATACAGGTGCTTCTCATTGCTGTCAGCCACGAAGACAGTGACACGGCTGAAATCAGCATTGGTGCGCTTCAGGGTTGTAAGCGTTTCAGTGATCAGACGCGTTGGCCGCTTGTAGCTGGGGATTGCGATCTGATAGTCGATCATGCAGCCAAAGCCTCAATCAGCTTCATCCCCACGTACTCACCACGCTTACGAGCTGCTTCCACTAGGGCCTTGGCTTCTTCGTAGTCCTCAGGGCGGAACTCAATCTGGATGGCCTTCATCACACCATCAGCCAGCTCTGCTGTGGGGTCATCGTCCATGTCGTCTAATGCGGACAGGTCAATGTCCTCACCAAAGGTAGGCAGGTCATCACCCCAGCCCAGCAGCGTGAGGTCAAAGCCAGCTTCACCTAAGGCCTGCAGTTCAGCCTGCAGCACGTCGTCATCCCAAGTGCTGTTGAGTGCCAGCTGGTTATCAGCGATGACGTAGGCCCGTCGCTGTTCAGCTGTGAGGTGGCCAAGCGTGATGGTCGGCACTTGGGCTAGGCCCATCAGCTCTGCAGCCAGCAGACGGCCATGGCCTGCGATCACATTGCAGTCATCATCAATGAGGATTGGGTTTGTGAAACCGAACTCCTTGATTGATCGGACAAGACGATCAAGCTGTGCTTCTGAATGTTGCCGTGGATTGTTTTCGTATGGCTTGAGAACTTCAGTTTCACGCTGGACGATTTTGTCTGATGCGATTGTCACTGCCAGTTATCTGGATTCGCTTTCCAGAGTAGCCGTAGTTGACGAAGCTTCGGTTCAACCAAGTGATGTGAACTTACGGTTCCGCTGATGTTGCCAATCGTTATCTGAACACAACCGTCGTCGAGGTTGCGGATCTTGGCATTTGGCATAGGCATCTCTGAGGCGCTGCTCATAGTCCAAGAAGGCTTGAAGGTTGTTCAGATGTTGTTGTGTTTTGAGGTGTTGGTCCATGTTTGAAGTCGGGGGATAGATCGCCACACACAGGCGCCCTGCTTTCCCTTGCTGCACCCAAGGTGTTGTATAGCTTTCAGCCTGCCTGGGGATGGCAGGCATCAGGCTCCCCGACTGATGATCATTCGTGTTCCTCAACGGTGTAGGAAAAGCCGCAGTCCTTGGCGTCTTGTATCAGCTGGTCACGCTCATGAGTGGTGTAGGCCCATTCAGTCCACTCAAGCCTGCCGTCAAGCGAGGCTTCAACGTAGTAGCGGCATTGAGGTTCCATGGCTTGAAGCTTCAGAAGGTTGGTGGCTTCAAGCTCATCTTGATGCTTTTGGAACGACTCGAAAAGGCTGAGCATGTAGTTGTGATGGTCCATGGTGTGTGTACCTCTCGGTGTGGTGTGGATCAGCAGATGCCGTTGGCAGCGAACCAGAAAGCAACTTCACCAGCCAGGTCGTCTTCGTTGGTGATGCCTTGAGCGATGAAGGTTTTGGCTTGCTGCTTGATTTTGTACTGCTGAATGGCGGTGAGTTCACCACCCAGTTCAGCTTCAATGGTTTCGATGATGTTGAAGAGGTTGATCATGTGAGTTGGCATCCCTGCCTTTCTTGAACTTATTATGGCATGCCATTGGCATATTGGCAAGCCATTGGCCTCACATTTGGAAAGCTTTTACGCCTTGGATTTTGTAGCTGTCGTCAAGGTCAGAAGCTTTGAGCCATTCCTCAGCTTCTTGGCGGGTGAAGAACGCAGGTCCTTCAACCATGCTGACCTGCTCGCCGCAGTAGTCGATGGTGGTGACGGCTTGGAAAAGAACGGTGTTGTTCATGGTGCTGTGTGTGTGGGGCTCCCACCCCGTTGATTAGATTATGGCATGCCACCATGCAGATGGCAAGCCATTGGCTGAAATCAATCCCAGCTGTTGTAGTACTGGGGCTTGCCGTCCCAGATGCGGAAGTACTTGATGCTGTCGGACACGTATTGCTTGCCCTCTGACAGCTGGATCCTTTTGCGGAAGACCTTGTCGTCGGATGCCTGCCAAGACGTATCAGGCATCGCCTTGCCTTCACCCCGGCCATCGTCGCCAGTGACGACGCAATGAACAGGGCGCAGCCAGACGCTTGCCTTGGTCATGCGGTCAACGACGTAGTACTCAACCAGCGTCATGTCATATCCGTAGCTGGAGCAAACGATTTGCCCAACTTCAAAGCGGTCGGTCTGCAGTGCTGTGGTGGTCATGTGTGGCCTCTCGGCTGAACTTGATTAGATCATGGCATGCCATCAAGCAAATGGCAAGCCATCACCATTCATCGTCTTCTGCTGCTGGTGCAGCGAAGACGCTGCCCTTGTTTTCACGGATGTCCACACCCCAACGCTGATTACTCATGGTCAGCATCTCGTTCCCAAGCTTGGCAATCACCATCCGGTTGGGATTTGAACCATCACGAACAAGCCAGCCATTTTTCCAAGAGTCGCCAATCAACCGTTCAACATGCGTGCCGACAGGCACCGGCAATAAGACACCCTCAGGCACCCCTCCGCCGTCAGAGGGGGTCAAGTGTGTTTTATGTGTCAAATCCCTTTTTATATGTGCGCGCGAGGCATCAGATCCCAGTGCTGACGGTATTTGACCCCTTTGACCCCCAGGGCCTTGCTCATCAGCTGCTGATTCTTTGATTTGACACGTTTGACCCTTTTGACCCCCTGTTTTTTTGGATGGGTCATTGGGGGTGTCAAATACAGGGCGATACAAAGCAGCAGGCCGTCCAGCGGTGTCAGCAGGCAGCTCACCGTCCTGCACGATCAGCCCCTTGGTGGCCAAAGCCTTCAACGTCCGGAGTGCTTTCTGCCTGCTGATGTTGCACTGGCTGGCAATCTCAGCAGCAGTTGTATGGACCTTGTTTTCCCACAACTGACAGCAGTGGTCATAAGCAGATTCCTGACGGCCTTGAAGCGATTCCTCAACTTGGGCACGGGCCTCGGCTGCAATGGCATCGTCACCATCGCCATGACTGACCCAACCGTCGTCAGTCAGCTCAACCACCAGGTTGGTGGCTTTGCTTCTGCCCATCGGCTTCACAGCAATCCGGTGATCGGTTTGCATCTGCCCTTCAACAGGCACCTTCAGCCAGTTCAGCAGCACAGACCAGCTGACAGCGCCTGCGAGGCTGTTGCTTCCCCGGCTGGCTGTGATGGCATTGCCACCAGACACCGACTTGTTGGTGTGGTGAACCAGAACCGTGGTGCTGCCAGTGCCAGACAGCACGACCTCGAGCTTGCGGGCTGGGATATCGAAGTCACTGCTGGCTTCCTCAATCCCAAGCTGGCCGACACAAGCGTGATACGTGTCCACCAGCACCAGTGAGCCGGGATACTTGGACGCCATGGCAGCAATAGCGTCAAGACCGTTGTCATTGAGCTGCACTGCATCTTCAAGGCTCCAAAGAATGACGCCTTCCGCCAGCTCGTGAAAACACTCACCGTTTTCATCAACGCCCTGGGTGCCTAAGCCTTCACGCTCAAACAGCACCCACCAGTCGGAAACGTTTTGGTCTGTGCCAACGATGATCAGTTTGTTGATCTGCCCGTGGATTGGGATGCCAAGGAACTCAGCATCACCACGCAAAGCAGCAGCGGCCATCGCCGTCATCAGGGCTGACTTGCCGACCTTTGGTGGCGCGACTACCAAGTTCTGACGGCCACGCATGATGACGCCTTCCCACAGCCAAGGGACAGGCGAAACATCGAGCTTCTGCCCGCCCTGCTTCGGCTCAGGGATGCCAACGTTGCGACCAGTGGCCTGCGCTAAGTAATGCGCTGCTTCTGATTTGCTGATGGCACAACCAAGCTCTTCGGCTTGGTTGCGCAGCATGAACAAGCGGTCAACAGAGTCAGTCGTTGCGCCAACGACTTTTACGGCTGCGCTTTTGAGTTGTGCGACCTGATCCAGGCAATCCTGAAGGCTTGGATCCGCGTTGCTGTCGTTGTTTGAGGCGTCGTGTGTAGAACCCATCTTTGGCCTTTGAAGGCGAGAACCATGTGCGTTGTCCGTAAACACCCAGCCGCTCAAGCTCTTTGAAAGCTTCAAGTTCAGGGCTGGTTTCCTCAGGGTGCTGAGCATCCCAAGTGTCTAAAGCTTGGTCTGACCGTTTGCGCTGCAGGTCTGTGTAATAGCCCTTGGCTGCCAGGTCTTCATCAAACTCACCAGGCAATGACCAGATCTGCCACTGCAGAAGCTGCCATGCCTGGTGCTCCTTGTCGTAGTCAATCACGAGCCAACGGCTCAGGCTCAGATGCGATGGCCTTTTGCAAAAGCAAGTTGACCCAGCCAGTGCGGCTGACGCCGATTGGTTTTTTGCGATCCACTTCAGCGATCACCCTTGGGTCGATAAGGACTCTGGTGTTGGTGATCTGTTCCAGTTCAGGCACGTTTTGGGCTTGCTTTGCCGGCGAAGTGTGCCCAGAATGACCCGGCCTGGCAACCCCAAAACCATCGATCGCATCAAAGACTTGTCGTTCTTCCCGGAATGGCACCGCTACAAGCTGAAAGAAGAGTGGCTTGCAAGGTCAGTCACTGGCGTGCTCGGGGCAAAGCTGTCGCCGGATGCAAAGGCCAACATCATGCGTTACAAGGACGGTCCCAACGGCTGGGCTGCCAGAGGCGAGCAAATCCACAACGCACTGGAAAACCATCTGCAAGGCGAAGCCATTGAGTTCGCTGAACGCTGGACAGACTGGGTCGATCCGATCTTGGACTGCGAGCTTTTTCGCGGTGCAAAAGTGATCGCAACTGAATACAGACTGTGCGACGCCAAAAAATCTATGGGTGGATCATTTGATTTCCTCCTGCAGACTTCAACGGGTGAAATCGTGCTGGGCGACCTGAAGACAGTTGGCAGCAAAAGCCGCGCACGCACACGCGAGGCTGCTACCGACCAACTGGGTGCATATTTATCAATGTTGATCGATCATCATCCAGGTGTTTTTGTCGACAAATGTGTGACCGTTGTTTCTGGACCCAAAGAATGCCGCGTCATCCGGCAAAACCCAGATGATTGTATCGAGGCATGGCTTGACAGCTGGGATCGTTATCAATTTGAGCAAAAAGAACTTGAGGAATGGTGGTGAGTAGCCTGAACTGGTCTGTTCTTCTCGACCCTGCAAATGGCGGACCAGGTGAACCGCCTGGCAGGGCTGAAGCTGTTCGGGCTGCAGCAGAAACAACCAAGCAGCGGTATATCAAACACGGCAAGAAACGCGCAAAAGGCAGCGTCAAACGAAAAGAAAAAATCATCCCAAGGGTTGCGCGCAAATAATTGGCATGCCACCATTCGCAGGCCATCACACACACGGCATTGGATTACACAAGCAAAACAGTCACAGTCGTTGTCGACCATGCGCTCTTGGCTGAAAAGCCGCAGTTGTATGGATTTATTTTTGGTGATCCGGACGTCAGGGTCAGGGTTTTCCCCGGACCTCAAGGCCATCCTGATCCTAAATTTGTTGAGCTGATCAATGTTGGTACACCATTGCTCGCAAAAGCTTCGGTGCGCCTGCAAGTCAGAATCTACGGGCCACGCGAAAACGACTTAAGGGCAAGCTATTCGGGTTCTGCCTTGCCATTTTTGCAGCAGCATGAAAACGATCAAAAAGTGATTGAGCAGCTTCTTGCCCAGCATGCTCAGCAAAAAGCATTAACCGAGCAACGTTCACCGGCAGATGTTTTTCAGCAGCAAGATTTGCCGCCAGCTGAAGCACCTCAGCAAGCCAAAGATCAGGCCGCAATCATTGACAGGCTGTTTGATTTTGGCGAGAACCCCGGCTTGATGCTTACAAAAACAGAGGCGCGCCTACGCCTCAAAACAGACCGCGATTTGATCGTTGTTCTGCAGGTTGTCGCTCACAAACTGGGTGTTAAGGTTCCCGACTTGTGCAATGAAATCATGTGGGAAGCCGTGAGATCCGGTCGCATATGGGATTGCCAAACGGACAATGGCATGCCATAATATGTTCAACGGGGCAGGGATGTCCCTCACACACACAAACCAATGACCATCCAACAGCAAATCGACGACATCAAGCTTCTTCTTGATGACGCACAAACTTCTTACAGCCACGCCATTGCCGCTAACGACATGGCTGCCGTGACCACTCACCGCAAGGCTGTCAGCAAGTACCGCAACATGATCGGCAAGCTGGTCAAGCAAAAGCTGGGGATGTGATGCGACCTGTTTACACAGTCACCTTCACAGGTGCAGAACTAGATCTTCTCTACGAGTTGACCAGAGATGCACGCAACAACCTGCCTGACCCGGACGACATTCCAGAGCCGGGCAGTTGGGCCAACCAAGTCGCCCTCATGGACCTCAAGCTCACTGACCTTTATCACCAACGCCGCCGATGAATTACCAAGAGGCCCTGTACCACATGGATCGCTTGGCTGATTGGCAGAACAACGAAGACGAAAGCACTTGGGGCAAGTTCCTCACCCTCATCGGTGAAGGCAACGGGCCTCAACCTTTCCGTCAATCGTTGGGCTACTTGGAAGCCGACCTGCTGGGCAAAGCCTTGCAGGCATACGGCTCAAGGCCAGACGCCTTCAAAGAACACCTTTCCAAGTTTTATGACAACACCACCAAATGATTACGCCGCAGAACATCGTTTCGTTGAATCGCACCCAGAAGTCATTGAGCAGCTGGCAGCGCATCGCAAACGGTTTGAAGCAATCCGTGAGGCAGACCGCAACGTCATCATGGAAGCCCGCAAGGTGACTTCATTGATGGCTGCGTTTGACGCCACCATTGACGCCCAGTTCAGGCAGGAAGATGTCACGGATGAGCATGAAAAACTGCTCAAGGAATACACCAACCAAGACTCTGAAACTTGGTTCTGGCGTCACCACCAAGCCCAGGAAATGATTCAAGAATCAATCGTGGCCCGGTGTGCGCTGGTGGTTGAAGCCCAGGCGAAATACAAAGAGCTTGAAAACAACCATCAACACTGCAAGCTCTTGGCAGAGGCAAGACAAATAGCAAGGGAAGCGTACAAAGCACAGCAAGCTCAAGCATCAAAACCCCGTCGGGGCCGTCCACCCAAAAATCGCAACTGACTCATGAACTACAGAGCCTACCGACCACGCCAACGCCGCACCAAGATGTACAGCCCTGAACAAGCCAGCACCAAAATCAACGCCATCGTCACTGTTGTTGCCTTTGCGCTGTTCGGTGCAGCAGCCTGGTACTCAATCACCACAACGCTGGACCAGCAGCAGGCACAACACTGCGCCCAAGGCTGGCAACCTGCCTGCGAAAAGCTGAAGTAATGGGCAAGGGCATTTACTGGAGCACAACACCGCATCTGTACGTTGCCGGTGCAAAGGCAAGCGCAAAAGCTGCGCTCAGTGAAAGCTCTCCCAAGCTGACTGCATTAGAAAAAGCGTTCTACAACGCTCAACGAAGGCAGCAGTGTTCAACAGCTACACCTTCTTCGCCCCAGGCAAGCCAGCACCGCAAGGCAGCAAAAAAGTCCACCGCTACATCAAAGGAAGGGCAATTCTCGGGGAAAGCTCAGCCGCAGTAGATCCGTGGAGGAAAGTTGTTGCCGGCTGTGCCCGCAGGTTGCAACCTGAGCAATGGCATGCCAAACTACCCGTGTCGTTGACGTTGACCTTTGTTTTTGCCAGGCCGAAAGCTCACTTCCGTGCCAATGGCGAACTCAAGGGCAGTGCTCCACAGCATTGCGTCACACGCATCGGGGATCTGGACAAGCTCTGTAGAGCTGTCTGCGATGCACTGACAGGCATTGCATATGACGACGACTCGCAAGTCTTCAGCCTTCACGCTGTACGTCGATATGCCGTCGGCAGTGAATCACACGGTGCCCACATCACCATCACCACCATTGATGTCTGAACTTACAAAAGCCCTAATCGGCTTTCACAAAGCTGTCGACAAAATCGACAAAAACGCACGAGCTAACTACGGCAAGTTTGCAGACCTCGCCAATGTGCTGTCCACCGTGACGCCACCCCTGCACGCCAACGGCTTGGCCATCACCCAAACCTTTGACGATCAGGCACTGGTCACAACGCTGCACCACACCAGCGGTGAAACCATCAGCAGCTCTTGCCAGCTGATGATCTGCGATGGACGCAACCAAACCCAGGAATGGGGCAAGGCTGTGACATATCAACGTCGTTACGCAATCTGCTCAATTTTGGGCATCGTTGCCGACATGGATACTGATGCTGAATCAGAGCCACAGCCTGAAAAAAAGGTCAGCCGGCCCGCCCGCAAAGCTGAGCCAGCAGAGCCCAAGCCTAATGACCCAATGAAAGATGACGAAAAAGAGCTGCTCCACGGCGTCATCAAGGAACTCAAAGCAGACCACAAGCAAGAGCTAATCAAACGGTTCCGCAAGGAGTTCAACTATCCCGAGGGGCTTGTCAAAGACAAGATCCAAACCTACGCACATCGCACTTTCCTTCAAAATGCCATGAACGAAATCACTGCCTAATCAATGCCACAGTCACAAGCTGAAGCTGACCTCAAGCGGCGCAAAAACTTCTTTCAAGTGCGGCTTGACGATCATCTAGCCGACAAGTTGCGCCACTTCATGGATTCACGCAACTACAACCAAAACCAAGCTCTCAAAATCATCCTCAGCAAGTTTTTCAACGGAAAGTAATGCTCAACATCACCGCACACGGCAACATCGGCAGAGACCCAGAACTCAAGGAAACCACCAGTTCACAGGTCGCCAACTTCAGCATCGCTACACGCACCGGCAAGGATGAAACCACTTGGATCAACTGCCAAGTCTGGGGCAAGCGGGCTGACACCGTCATGCAGTACATGCACAAAGGCGACAAAATCACAGTCTGTGGCCAGGGCAAGCTGCAAGAGTATGACCGCAAAGATGGCGGCAAGGGTTACAGCCTGCAGCTGAACGTGTCTGACTTCACGCTGCCAGTCACACCCAAGAAGGCTGACGACGAAGAGTTCTGATAATCGGGGCAGCAGTGCTGGCGTCTGCGTAAGTCCCCGCTCAACAATGACGAAACCAACCATCAAGCAAGTTTGGAAAGACGGCATCCAGCAGTGGGAAGTCAGCCACGCAGGCATGACTCGCTTCTTCAAAAACGACTGGCAGGCTCAGTGGCACTTTGAGTCCTGCCTCAGGTTGCACCGTGCAACCGCCAAGAAATGATTGCGGACTAGGACAGGCTCGCGCGCCTTACGCCCCTCACACCTGATCCGCTGCAGGTCACTTGTCCTCGCCCTTAAAAAGGATGAGACACAGATCTTACTTACCAGGCATCAAGGCGGCGTCGATTGATGCAATGTGATTTACAGCCTGTCGCAGCATCTTGGCGTGATGCCAGTTCTGCTGAGCCATGGCCACACACAGGTCCATCAGGGCTTGCTTGTCGTCACAGCTTTTGATTTCACGCACTGTTTTTTCAAGCTGCAACTCTTCTTCAAGTGTTTGTTCAACAACCATCCAATCGGCCCAGCCCATCAGAACCTCCAGCAGCTGCAGGATTTGCCCAGCTATAGCCAGCAAACCGCAGCTACGCCACGTTGGGCATCACGGTCAGGTGATTGTTGTAGTGGCCTGTTTCCCGATAGCTTTTCATTGGGGTCTTGGACATTGCATGAAACACCATCTGCCCAATCTTCAAGCCTGGGAACAGCGGGATTGCATGGTGCAGCCTTTCGTTTTTCAGCTCGAGTGTCAACCGTGATCCGTGCCAGCCTGGGTCGCACCAGCCAGCAAGCAAGTGATTAAGACCAGATCTTGCACGGCTTGATTTGAGTACAAATTGACTGCTGATGTCGTCGGGCAGGTTAAACAGCTCAAGTGTTTCAGCCAGGCAAAACTCGCCGGACTGAAGCATGAACGGGTCATCCTCTGTTCTGTCTGCAATGTTGATACGCACCAGCTCAGAGCTGTAGATGCTTTCAATCATCAAGTGATCGCCCAAGCGCAGGTCAAGGCTGGCTGGGTTTAGCAAGCCTTCATCGAATGGGACGACCATCTGGCTTTGTCGGCACCTTGCCTTGATCTCCCAATCACACAGGACCGCCATGCTTTGCCGAAAACATCACTCTATGGCTCATCAATAAAAATGGCCCAGCCACTACGCGGTCCATCAACTTGCCAACGCTGGTGAAACTCAGCTTGGCGAACCTTGATGCGATGACCAGACAATGCAGCGTTATGGCCGCCGTGAGCCATGTCAGGCAGGCCCATTGGATCGCTCATGAGCCATTCACTGTCACTGCTGTAGCGGCCTGCATAGCCGTGGATTACAGACCAATGCCCGCAAGTTTCACTGCTGCACATTGGCGGCTCGCCACGCATCAAATCACCAGCGTGCAGCCATCCCACTAAAACGACACGGCCATTGTCGATCTCAGTTTCAATGTCTGAGGCGTCTGCCGTTTGGGTAAAACGCACCCTCAGCCCAAGGCTTGTGAGAGCTTTGACCTGAGCCATGACAGAAGACGTATCGCCAAACTGTTCCCGGATACGGTTGTATTCCTCGTCGCTGGCGACTTTTCCATGGAAGGCTGCTGCCATGGCTGCGGCGCTAGTGAAACACATTCGTGCCCCATTCGGTAAGTCCAGCTGGCGGAAGTAGGTAGGCATGTGGACCTCTTGGTCAATACCGCTAGCTCGCCATGCCTCAAACCAAGAGGAGTCTTCATCCAGAACGCTTTGCGGCAGGGCTTTTTCAAGCTCTGCAATAGCAGCCAGCTGGTGGGGCGTACCACGAAAAAAAGTAAAAAACGGCAGTAGGGCTAGACCCATGGCCATCACCAGCAAGGTCACTTGGATGATGCCGGAAGCCAACTACTTTTCAACTCTTGTGTCAGGCAACAGCAAATCCTTCAGGTGCTTCACCGCAAGGTCATCCAAATCATTGTCAGTGCGGGTGACAATCTTTTCCAGCATCGCCACAATCAGCTCTTTGAAAGCCCTCGAGCGCCACATGGTCATGACCAAGGGCTTGATGATTAGAAGCATTGGCCTGGCTTGGTTACCCTTAAAGCGTAGCTCTGTCCTGCTATGGCCACCAACCCCGAAGAGCAGCACGAAAAAGAAGGCATCTGCATGGCAGATGTCGTCAAAGCTTTGGTACTTGCCTGGAGCGCAGCACTGTTAACGGCTTCGTACTTGGGCATCTTCCCTCAGATGAAAATGGACAATACGTTCGTCGCATCACTGCTGACAGGTGCAATGGCATCGTTCGGCATTGAGCGGAAGAACAATGGTGGTGGCAACAAGAAGCCGACTATCGTTGACAACAAAGACACCAAAGCCGGCATCAAATGACCCGCACACTTTTGGTATTGGGCATCACTTTGGCGGCTGCATTGCCTGCCCAGGCAGACATCACCCACAAGATTCAGTCCTCTGTGCAACTGCAAGTAGATGGCGCTGCATCCCAAGCTTCAAGAATTGGCAGCACCCTTTCTGTTAGTGGCAGCAACGTCACTCTGGATACTGCTCCTGTGCTCGGGACTCTCACTGCTGGTTCTGCTGTGGGTTATACGCCAGGTGCCTACAGCATCACAACAGCAGGCGACGCCTTCAGCTACAGCGAGTCCTACATCGAGGGTGATGCCACCCCAACAGCAACCTCAGTGAGCAGCGGTGTTGTCACTAGCCTGCCGATGCTTGGCAACACGACGACGACTTCAGGTGGTGTAGCCGGAAGCCTTGCTGGAACGATCGCATCAGATGGGGCGATGACAATCACAGCCGGTGGCGCTGGTACTACCGCAACAGGTCAAGTTGTTCTCAGCATCGAAGTTGACTGATGCGCTGGTTTTTGCTGCTGTTGTTTTCTGCGCCAGCAGCAAACGCCGTGCCAGTGGTGCCTCAGTTCACCCAAGGCACAATGACCAGCCATACAGAAACAACCAGCAAGGTCACTGAAACGATCGTCAGTGAAAACTATTCCACTGGCTTTGAATACAGTGCTAGCGGTGTCAACATCACACCAGACGGACCAATCAATCCAGTTTCCAGTACAACGGTCAACGGATGGACCTCATTAGGCGAGCGGCCAAATTGGTCAATCACCAAGCCCGGCGAAGCCTTTCAGTTTGTCGAAAGCCTGAAAGGCCCTGGGCTGTCAAACGTGACAACCATCCAACGCGTGACAGAAATCACAAGCGTTACGGATACGGTTTCATCCTTCTCGGAATAATTAACGCAGCACCAGTAAACGCACAGGATGTCGGCGGCATATCTGCAACGGCAAGCCCAACAGCAACCAGCAGCGGATCTGTTTCAAATCAGGCTGTACAGATCATGCAGGGTTCTGCAATCACCAACACCTACGGCGGGAACATTCAATGCCAAGGGCCGACGCTGACCGTGACGCCATACCTGAATAGAACCAAGTCATGGGGCCTGCCATACGAATACAGCTACCCAGACCCGGTGTATGACCTGTCGGATTTGGATGACGACGGCAGGTTGGACAACCCAGGCGACGTGCTGTTTTTCAAAGACACAAGAACCGGTCAAAAAGACAATCACAACTGGAACTTGGGCCTGTCGATTCAGGCAACCATCCCACTAGACCAAGGCCTGCAGGATCGCTGCAAACAGGCAGTGGATACGCAGCTGGCCTTGCAGCAGCAGCACTTGGCTAACAAGCGGCTCGACTTTGAGATCTCAAGGCTCAAGCATTGTGGCGAGCTGATGATGAAGGGCATCCGTTTCGCCAAGGGCAGCCCTTATGAAAAGGTATGCCGCGACGTGCGGATCCATAAACCTGCACCCCACACACACGCTATTTCCGTAAAGACCTCTGGAACTTCCGACGCTCACTGACACTTTCTGGTTTCGGTTTTTTGCCGATTGCCTGCTGAAGTTTCTTCGCCAACTTCTTTATCGCCGGCCTGATTGCTTTGAGCAGTATTGGGGTTGCCAAGGCTGCTGACACAGCAATAGCTGATGTTCCAGCAGTGTTGACCGCTTGCGGAATGGTTGGAATCGCCTCAACAATGCGTTGAGTCAGTGGCTTTGATTCAACAGGTGGTTGTTCTGTTGGCGCTGGTGCTGTTGCTGCTGGTGGCTCTTTTGTGGGGAGCTTGACCGGCGGTGGTTTTGCAGCTGGTGGGGGATCTGCAGGCTTTGGCCTTGCAGGCTTTAAAGGCTGCGGCTCAACTTCAGGTTCCATGTCCATTGGGTTGAAGTGCGGCAAATCGATCACCGGCACACCAACATCAAGGGTTATCGGCGGCGCCTGCGGAATCGCAACAGGTGGCAAGTCAACAGAAGAGTTAATCTCAGGTACAACGATTTCACGGATTTCCATGAAGGCAGAGCGGTTTACTGCTGGCCAGCTGTGGATTGAACGTAATCGCAGGCGTGAAGGCCCGCCTGTTGTTTACACCGTTATGTCAGGCAAAACTGCTAGGCCATTTACTGAGCCGAAGGCAATCCTCAAATGGGTCAAATGGCCAAAAGGAACGCCAACTGGTGACTCATTACGGACATGGCTTGCGTCGTTTGACCAAGAAACTGAAACAGCCGCGCCAGAACTTGATATGGCAAAAATCAAGGCTGAAGGCTTCGGGCCTGAAGCTCATGATGAGGACCCAACCGCCAACACTAAAATGGTGACGTGATTGCAGGACCTGTCTCCGTTGGCAGCTTTGGCATCTCAGGCATCTCTGGGACAGGCACCTGGTCAAGAATCGTTTTCGTCAGTTCTAGCTTCAGCTCGCTGGCGTAGTTTTTGACCATTGACGGTACGCGCGTGTAAGCCAGCACGCCCATGACGGCCATCGTGCCAGACATTACGAAGCCAAGAACGCCGAGCAGGTTGTAGACCTTTTGCATAGCAAAAAGGCCCCAGTGAAGGGGCCAAGAAACGTGTGAGGTTCCAACCAAAAGGTAGCTCAGAAACCGCGCTTGAATCCAGTTTTGAATCCAAGGCCAACTTCATCGCCACTGCTGAAAGAAACCTCACCGTAAAGAGGGCCGCTGCTGATGCCAGC
>Ga0070749_10001232_pt1 | contig 17315 bp, 20 predicted proteins | sample VirMetDEL_Nov_18_FD_75180 | JGI IMG/M metagenome (GOLD analysis project Ga0070749, IMG submission 75180) | Aqueous microbial communities from the Delaware River and Bay under freshwater to marine salinity gradient to study organic matter... | ecosystem: Environmental > Aquatic > Marine >...
AGTGAGGATGAGCGCGCCCGTGAATCGCACCTGCCGAACCGCACCCGCCGCGGACGTGCCAAGCCCCGTGATCGTCGTTGTCCCGGTGACGTCAACGAAGTCCCCCGTGGCCGCGCTCAAGTCGGTTGTAGTCGCGCTCGCAATGTCGCTGCCCTTCGTGGCGTAGAGCGTCAGGTCTGAGTCGGCCGGCTGAAACGAGCTGGCAGCCACGACGGACACCGAGCTTGAGCCGGTGAAGATGGGAAGCGTGTTGTTGACCCAAGTGAGCGAGGACAACGCGGCCAGCTTGGCGTCAAGCGACGACGCCGGCACAAGATTCCAGGCGGTGCCGTCGAAGTAGCAAACCACGCTTGAGTCGAATGCCGTTCCGGTGCCGGCCACAGTTTGCAGCAGCGTCCCGCCGCTCGTGGCGTCGCGGATTTCAACGATCGGATTGGCGCTGGCCGCAATGGACAAAACGAACGTGACCAGATCACCGCGCAGCCGGTTTGCGACCGGCAGATACAAGACGGCGGTGTAGGTGCCAGAACCGGCAGCAGCGGACACCGCAGCCACGTGCTGACGGCTGTTGGTTTCGGGCGCAATGCTAGTGTTGCCCGCCGCACTGACGGCCTCGTATTGGTAGCTTGCCGCACCGTCAACGCCCGCCTCGGAAACGGCGCTGACCTCGCAGAATTCGCCGTCGTAGGCGGATGGGTAAGGATCCACGCCGGGCACGAGGTCGAAGCTAGCCGAGTCGCCGCCGCCGTTGCTGGAATACTCATTGCCCGCGAGATTGGTGGCGTGCGTGAGCGTCAGCGTTGCGCCGGGGTCAACTACGACCCCAAGCACGTAATCAAATGGCACAGCCGACGAGCTGCCGGAGGTGCGGTTAAGATAAATGGTCTGCGCCGGGCTGCTGATTTGCAGCTTGAGCGTCACAGAATTGGCCGGAACGGTGCCGCCTGAGTTGATGCCGATTCCCGCCGTCGCGTCCATTTCCAAGTTGCTGCCGCCGGTCGGTGTGAAGCGACTAGCCACGCCACGCACACGCAATTTCATCGTGGCACGGCGTCCCGAAAGCCCGGCGATGGTGCCGGTATCAACGACCGACGCGTAGGTGGCATATACCGACGAAGGCGTGACGCCGGACGATCGCGGGTTGGCGACGCGCAAGGGTGCGTCCAAAGTGAAGTCGCGATGAACAGCCGGGCGCAGCTCGAAGGTGTCGCCCGTGCGCGGGAATGAATCACCCTCGGACGCGGGAACGGCCGCTTCCAGCAGGTCGGCAAACAGACTCGCGTCAACGTCCGTGGGCAGTCCGGCCGCACCGGTCAACACCTCGTTCTTGACCGTCACCGTGGTTTGAAACGTGAACTCGTCCGTCCCGTCTCCCAGCTCAACCTCGAACGTCTTTGACACCTCGCCGCTCGCCGCATCGAGCGCGTCGTTCATCTGCGTGGTGTTGATGTTCAGGGTGCCGGTGAAGCAGGAATCACCCGCATCCCAAGTTAGATTCGCGTAACACAGCACCGAACCGCCCGGCGTGCCGATGCCCACCCGGCAGTCAAACGCCGAAACGTCCGTGGCGATTTCGACCGGCGATGACACGCCGCCCGATGGGGTAGGGCTCAGGAAAAACACGCGCAGCGCAACGCTCTCCTCGCGGTAGAACTTGGGCAGCGTGTAGGCGGAAAGATTCTTGTCCGATTGGACAAACGCGCCCGTCTGGCTGCTCGGCTTCAGGTTGATGTAGAGGTCGCGCGCTGCCATTGTCTGATTAGGTTAGCTTATGTGACGGTTTTTGGCAAGGTTACTCGCCAACGACCAGACCGCTTGAGTCGGTGAGCACGTTCCCGACCGCTGACCACGAGCGCCAAGCCCTGCCATCAGCGTTTATATCGGTCCACGTTGGAATGGTTTCGGTGCCAACCGGAGAACCGGCGTCGTAGGCGTCCAACGTCGCGTCGTCAATCGTAGCCCCCACCATGCTCAACTGCTGATTAGTTGCGATGATGTAGCTGTAAGGCGTCCCGCCGCTGTTCACGCGGCTGCCGTTGCTCAGGGAATCAGCCTCGGCGATGTAGGGCGGCCAGGTGACTTGGTGATGGTATTCTTGATCTGTGCCCACCGCGTCCAAGTTGCGCACCTTTAGGAAGTGGCCTTCCTCGACCGGCCATGTGCCCGTGTCCGTCTCAGCTTGGGCCGTGATGGTGTGGCCGGCAAACGAGTAGCTTGTGCTTGAGTCGAAGCCATTCAACCTCGCGAGCGCGTCCGGCTTCCATACCAGCAGCGTTTCGTCGCTGTCGGAGTCGTAGCATTCCAAGGCGAGCCACCCCTCGCGGTCAACGCGCAGATACCGAAACTCGACCGCAACCAAGGCCGGGCGTCGGCCACGGGATGACAGGCGCGACACGCCCGCGGTTGTTTGCGAGGTGAACACGCCGGGCGACGAGATGGGCCGAAGCGAATTGATGGCCGCGGCCAGCTTGTCCAGCTCTGCGCCGAGCTTTCCGCCCAGCTTTGATTTGGGAAGCGGCAAGCTCACGAGACGCGCGGGTAAATGCTGCTGATGCGGTCGCCGTGCCACCACTCAAGCGTGACAACCCATTTGCCGTTGCTCTGCTGCTCCTTGGTGCCGTTGCGAGCCAGCCATTCGCCCGTGGCCGGCATTTCGGATTGCACGGCGGCCGGCGGCGAAAAAGCGGTGATGAGTTGCGCGCGCGAATAAACCTTGTTCGCGTTGGAAAGGTAGGCCACTGCCGAGCTGTAGCCCGACATGATCTTGGTTCGTCGCAGGACGATTTGCGAAATGGCAAACGAAGTGCGCCCGGCGTTGATCTCGTCAACGAACGCCTGCGCGTCGGTGTCAACGAGTGCATACGCCTGAGCGTAAGTCCATTTGCCGTCGAGGTAATCGCGCACCGTTGACTTGTCCTCGGCGCTGGCGATGGCGTCGAACGCGTCCGACTCAAGAATGGACTGTTCCAACTCATTCGAGACGACGCTCCACGTGGTTACGATTTGCGAATCATCGGAAACGCTTGAGCCGTCCTGCGCGTTATCAAACCACGCCTCGACGGTGGCCAGTGGCCCTTCCTCGGGGATGACGCGAACGTTAATGCCGTCCACGATGAGCGACGGAATGAACGCGTTGACGGATTCTTTTAGCCCTTTCCATCGGCGCACCGAGCGCCAGCCGTCGCGCACGCTGTAATTGCGCTCGGGTTCAAGCTCGACGAGCTGAGAATCGCCGCGAATCACCAAGCTCATGCGATGGCCTCCGCGGTTTGGCCGGTCGCCGTGGCGATGCGGTCGAGCTTGTTGTTGGCCGCGGCAATGCCGCGGTTGATGTTCTCAAGATGGCGCACCTGGGGCGCGTTGCGGTCCGTCTTGCCGAATGAGAACCCGATGCGCTCCAGCGCGTTGACGCTTGGGTCTGCGGACTGATTGCGCACGGCCGGCTCAAGCGCCTTGAGCTGTGCCTGAGCGTCCAGCACTTCGGCTTGTTTCTTGATCATCTGCTCCTCGGCGTCGCGGTCCTCCGCTGCGACAACTGAAAGGTCGGCAATCTGCTTTCGCAGTTCGGCAATGCGCCGCTCGGCGGCGAGTCGTTGTTCAGCGGCAGGGAGAAGCTTCAGTTCCTTGTCGGCAATCTGCTCGCGAATCTTGGCAATGCGCTGGTCCTGCGTTTCGATGGCGCTCGCCCGCTGACCGCGAGCACCCACCGCCCCGCCCGCTTCGCGCTGGCGGCGTTCGGCGGCAGCTTGGGCAACGGCAGACGCCTCGGCAACGCGCTGCGCCTCCTGATCCGCCAACGCCTGCTGCGCGCCTTCCATCCCGCCGCCAAAGAAGCCACCAAAGAACGCTCCCGCATTCTTGACGCCACGAATGAACGCGGTGATGGCGTCGCTGACAAATACGATCGCCGGGGCAAGCTGAACCTTCAGCGTATGCGCCATCACGGCCAGCTTGTCGCCCGCCTCGTCGAGCGCGAAGATGTCGGCCTCGGAAATGATCGCCCCCGAATCGCGCGCCTGCTTCGCCGCTTCATCGAGTCCCAGCTTGAATGTCGGGATGAGCTGGCCCGCCGACTTACCGCCCACGTCTTTGAGCGCGCCAATCAAGTCCTGAGAATTCCCGCTTTGAACAGAGCGGCCGATTTGCCGAGTGATGTCCTCGATGCGCTTGGTTTTGAGGTCTTCCAGAGAAACGCCGAGCCGGTTAAAGCTGCGAATGATGTCTTCATTTCCTTCCAAGGCGTCGTCGCGCGCGCTGCCTAGTTTTTCGAGAAAGCCGGTGAAGGTGTCCACGTTCGCGCCGGAAATGCGGGCCGCGAAGTCGACCTCTTGCAGCGCGTCCGTGGACACGTTCAGCCGGTCAGCCAAGTCCGAAATGTGCCCGCCGTAATCAATCGTTGCCTTGGTGGCCGCGGTGATGGCGGCGACGCCAAACGCGCCGGCAATCGCGCCTTTGAGATTGGAATTGAGATCACGCGAAAGCCCCTTGGTGGCGCTCTCGGCCTGCTTGATTCCGGCCTTGAATCCGGTTGAATCCAAGCCCAGCTTCGCGATGATGGACAGCAGAGCCATTAGTTAAGCCCCATCCTTTCCACCATCCGCAAATGCAACGCGTCCGCCTGCTTTTGCAGTTCCGCGGTGTCCTCGGCGTCGGCAATCTTGCAGTTCCCCTCGATGGCTTGCAGGGTGAAATAATCCCAAAGACACAAGCCCCACGGGCGATTCAAGACTTGATCGTCGGTTAGGTGCAGCTTGCTTTGCAGCCCAATCTTGACCGACTGAACGAGCGGAACTGATATGGTCTGCCCCGTCTTGCTCGGGTCAACGCTAAACAGCGGGAATGAGCTGCCGTCGCGCACGTATTGAGCAAAGCGGTTGGCGGCTTCGTGGGGAGAAAAGCTGGGCTGCGACTTGCCAAACAGCGGCTTCCGGATCAATCGCTTTTGCCACTTGGCGACGTGCTCGGGAAGCGCCGGATTGTCCAGGTCGGCGATGGCGTCGGCGTAGGTCTGCGAGCAGATGACGATGCCTTGGATGAGATCGGCAAGCGTCGGCGTTTCGCCCGTGCCAAAGGCGTTGTCGAAGCGATTCAACAACAGCACGTGGCCGAGCGAAAACGGCATGAGCCGCACGCCTAGAAGGGTGACCGGCTCAGGGATTGCGGCTTGGTAGAAGTCCGCGCCCATTGCGGTGTTTTGATTAGCTGGCCGCGACGGTGGCGAGGTGGGTCTCGTAACGTCGCAGGACCATCGTAAGAGTGGTGGCACCGTCCACGCGCTTGTTGACGTTGCCCGAAATGAAGATGTAAGTGCCGGTTCCGTCGCCCGTGCTGCTGCCGATAATCTGCGAGCCGGTGTCATCGGTGTCGGCCACGGTGATGTCAGCGCCGAGATCCGGAAGGATGGCGCACGCCTTGGCCGCTGCGAGCGTCGCTCCGCTGGGAACCACCTCGACCGTGATTTCCTCTTTGCGGTTGTAAAGGTTGAGGCTTTTTACCACGCCATCAGAGCCCTTGGTTTCGGCCTCGTCGCCGCCGAGGCCGTAGCTGACGGACTGGACAATGCCGGTGGCATAAACCCCCGTGCCGGAAAGCGCGAAGTTGGGGAGTGACCAAACGATGCCCGTGCCTTTTTGAACGCTCATAAGTTATTCTTCTGTTGCGATAACTTGCCCTAATGCTGCGCGCGCGTCAAGGGTCAAACGTCCGAAGGGCAGCACGTCACGCGAAACGTCATTTCCGACAGGTGGGAATCATCCTCGACGCGTTGCTGGCTGGCCCCAAGCTCCACGCCGAGCGCGGTGAAGTCGGACACCGCGGCACTAAGGGAAGCGGCCGCGGTTGAGTCGGCCAAGGTGTCAAAGATGCCAGATGCGCGCGTCTCGTGCTGCGTCGGCGTAGAGTCGCTTTTATTGCTGCGAACGGTCAACACAAGGTCAACGACCTGCAAGCCGGTTTGCGCGAGACCTGGCGGCGGAACGGCGGTGCCGGCCTCGCAGATGACACAAGGCAGCGTAACCGCGTCGGTGTCGAGTCCGGTGAACACCGCGCAGGACGCAGTGGCCGCAGCGGTGGCCACGACGGAAGCTGCCGCGCGTTCCAGCTTGGATTGAATCGAGTTGTAGCTCATGGCTTTACGGTGTTGGCGGCCTGCTGGGCCTTGTTGGCGAGGTATTGTTCCATGTCGGCCGTCACCAAAACGAACGCGTTGGAAAGAGCCTTCACGATGATGGCCTCGGCCTTGGGTCGGTTCTCAAGCGGCGTTGAATTGTTTTCCAAAATGGCGACCGGGTTCAGCACGTCGCGCGCCTTGGTGGCCCGGCCAAATCCCCTGCCCTTGACGCGCGGCGCTCCGCCGGATGCCTTGATGAATGTCCGCATGGCTGGAATCCAGCCGGCCGCGAGAAAGCCGCCTGAGCCGACGCGCTTCTTGATCCAGCCCGGCAGCTTTGCGGTTAGCCCGGTCGTGTTCTCAAGCTGGCCGAGGCGGCGAAGTTGGGCAACGAACAGCGAACGCGCGCGGGCCAGCTTTGACTTGTCGCTGCCGACGGTCACGCGGTTGCCTTTGAGCAGCTTTCCGCTTTTGCCTTTGACCCGGCCCAGCGTTGCGCCGAGTTCGGCGGCAATCTTCTGCCGGTCGGCCTTGGCGGTGCCTTGATAGGCGCGCGAGGCTAGGTCGCCGGCCTTGGAATTGATCGCCTGCGCGAGCGTGCGCGAGGTCGTGGCGACATACTCCTTCAGCGCCTTGTCGAATTCGCGCGTGTCAATTTGCAGGTTGGCGCTCATCGGCAGCGGTTCGGCACAAGCAACGGCGGAAACGTCGGCGCGTAATGCGGTTGCCGCGCCTTGGCCAGCGTCAACTCACGGTCAAGCTCGCGCAGCTCGCGCCGGTTGGCGGCGGCAATCCGCGCGCGGATTTCAGCAACGGCGGCGTGTTCGTTTATCGGTTGACGGCAGAGCATTGGTATTTGATCTCCACATTGGTTTGACCGGACCCGAGTCGATCAATGCGATAGGCTAACGAGCGGTGCGTGATGGTGTTGCCGACGGCTGGCGGCGTGACCGGGAGGTCAGCGGCGCGCACGGTGAAGGTGGCGTCGAAATCGTCCAGAAAGCCGCCTGGCTCGTTCTTTCTGCCCTTCTCGCGGAACGTCACCGAGCAAGGAATCGTGCTGGCACCAAACGTAAGCGTCTCAGCCAGCTCGGCAAAGATGGCGGCAAGGTCGGTGGCTTGTTCGGTTTGCAGGCTCATGCTGGTGCTACGCTACCATTAGTCGGCCTTATTTACAACGGGAGGCGGCGCTTCGGTCGTGGCGGTGCTATGCCGGTAGAAGTGCAACACCTTGGGGATGTGAATGTCGCCGAGGTTGGCCAGCGCACACAGCGGCGCGGCAAAAGCCCAGTCTTCGCCGTAGTTGGACGCGGGGAAGCCCGATTGAACGGCCAGCGACCGACGCCAGGCGCAGACGTGCCACGCGTTGCGCCGCGTCACCCCACCCGGCTTGAATGGCTCGTTAGGATTGCCCAGCCGGAACTCGATTTCGCTGGTCAACTCGTTGACCGTGGCCCGTTGCCGGAACGTGATGACATCAGGCAGCAGCGGAGCGGCGGCCACGAGTTCGGCCACATAATCGTCACTTACCCAATCGTCATCATCGACGAACGCCACGAAGACACCGCGAGCCGCACGCAGCAACGCGTCGCGCTTTTCGCCGATGGTCCGCTGCTTGTTGTCCATCAAGATCAGGTGCTCGACCGGAAGCCCGGTCGTTTGCGCGGCGAGGTGTTCGGACAATCGGCGCACCTGATCGAAGCGCGACGGGACGGCCGGGGTGAGGATGGAGAGAAGCGGTTTACTCATAAAACATGGCCCACAGGCAGCCCATCGGCCGGGCCTTGGGTATATCCTCGCGCACGGCGCGCATGACCGGCTCGTGTTGGGCGTCGTGGCCGGCGAGGATTCCGCCCTTGCGAATCTTGCCCCGCCACGCGCACAGGTCGCGCTTCACGCTGTCGTAATCGTGCGCCGCGTCAATCCACGCAAAGGCAAGATTGTCAGGCACCAGCTTGGCCGCTTCGGCGCTGTCGGACTCGATGATGGTCACCATGTCGCGCACGCCGCAGCGGTCGAGGTTTGCCTCGAATTCCGGCCGGCCTGAGTCGGTGAAGTTATCGACCGCGAAGATGTGGACGCGCTTCTTGGCGCGCTGGCAGGCCTGTGCCAGAAACGCCAATGACCGCCCCTTGAAAACACCCACCTCGGCCACGGTGTCTCCGTCTTTTAGCCACTTGGCAATCTGGTCGTAGAAGCCGATGTAATTGAAAAAGCCGGGCACCGTTGACCAGTCGCGACCGCTGGCCAGCCACTTCATCACGCGTTCGCCTTCGGCGTATCTTGCCGGGGCGTTCTGCGCCTCATAGGTTGCGTCGGATGGCTTCTTGCCGCCGGCCGGGTGGTCGTGCGTGAATACCAGATCACGCGCCTCGATGACCTGACCGCGCGCGTAGGCGCAGTTGGTGAAATAGTTGTCCGAATAAACGCCCGTGAACTGCGGATGAAACAGGAAGCCGTCTTGCGCGCAGTAGGCTCGCGTGGCAATGGCCATGCAAAGGAGTTGGTCGTTTCGCAGCCCGTCGGAGATGGCCAGCACGGCGGGTTGATTCACGTCGCCGATGCGCTTCAAAATCTCGCTGTCCCAATACGGGGTCGGCACCCAATCATCCGAAAGCTGAACCACGACGGGCGCGGCGGTCGCCCAAAGGGCATGATTCCAAGCGGCCACGCAACCACCGCCCGGCTCGATTCTCAGGTGGTGCATTCGCGAAAGCGGTTCGCTCTCCTTGTCGTCCGCATCAAAAACAAAGATGTGTTCGACCTGCTCGGGCCGTTCGGCGAGGTCAAGCCACGCCTTGCGCGCGCGGCTGGCCTGCACTGCGCGTCCACGGGTGGCATGTAGCAACGCGATGCGCGGCCCGCCGGCAGCGGCCAACGAACGGCGGCGGATGTCTTCTGCCTCGCGGGCCAGCCCGTTCGCGCGCAGTGCTTGGGCCAAGATGTCGTCACCGAGCCAGCCGTAAGCCCCGGCGCGGTCGTTCCAGTCGGCCACGGGTGGCGCTGGTGTGCCGTCCATTTGCCGTGCGTAGGCGAGCCCGTCGGCGTTGTTGCCGTAGTCCAGCGAATTGCAGACAAGCATCCCCAGCGCCTCGCGGCGTTTTGGGTCCGCGGCGTAGGCTTGATGCAGGAATGAAGCCTTGACGTTGGGGTCTTTTGAGATGCGCGACAGGTTGAGAAAAAGCTCGTAACGTTCCGGCGTGCCGATGTCTGGACTGGCCAGAGCCTTTTTTGCCGCGGCAATGCTCCCCTCAATGTCCCCTGCCCCGGTCAATTCGCCGTGCAGATGATACCAGAGCCCCGCGGTCATTTCCGTTTCGGGAATGGAGCGGAGGATGCGCAGGTTGCGCTCGTTGCTGCCCGTTTTGGTGAGGTGCGGAACGTGGGTCACAATCACGTCGCTGGCTTCCTCGACGCGCGGCGGTTGCACCTTGAACTCGAAACACTCGTGGACTGGATGCGCCCACCGGCCCGCCTCGCGCAAAATGAGCCTTTCGCGCGGAACGCTGACGCCCCGGCCGATGATCTTGTAGGGCATCACGAAGCCAGCAAACCCGCCGCGCTGGGCCAAGGCTCGCGCCTTTTCCGCGCCCGCCTCCAAAACGTCGTCAGTGTCGCACCAGAAGGCCCAAGGATGAGCCGCGAGATCAAAGCTCATCTGGCGCGCAGCGGCGAAGCTGTCCACGTGCGGCCAATCCTGGTGCGCCTCGGCGTTGCGGTATTCGCCGATCACGAGCGGCTTGCCGACCTCGGCGCAAACCTGCCGCGCGAGTTCGATGGTGTTGTCCGGCTTTTGCGAACCAATGGCGCGCACCAGCACGATTTCATCGGCGACCGGAGCGAAGCTGCGAAGGCAGCGCTCGATGTATTCGGCGACGTTTCCAACGATTAGGCAGAGGCTTATCATGATGTTTTTGTCGAGTTCGTCTAGGCGCGGACCGTGATTGCTTCCTTTGATTGAGCGGCGCGAGAACGAACGCGCTCTGATTGCATTGCGGCGTGATAGTCTGCCAGCATTTGCGGCGGCACGTCCACGATGCCGGTGACCGTTTCGGGGTCATATCCGTGCGTGTGATGCAGGGCGGCCAGTGATTCTCCGCTCATGCCGAGCTTGGCAACCAGCTTGGGCACCTCCTTTTCGGCGCGCGCGAACAGGTCGAACGCCTTGCGCTCTTCGCCAATGATCACGTCCTCAATTTCCGGCGACGGTTGACGCTTTGCACATTCCGCAGGCAGATCATCCCAGCGCACTTGCTCGCGTGTTCGACCGCACCAACGACAGGCGCTCTCTCGCAGCGAGCTTGTGAAGTTGTGGGCCTTCGGGTCGCATCGGAAGTGCGGCACGTGGTAGGCGTGGAATGCCTTCATCACGCCATCACGTGCACCCGTGTTTTCTCGAAAGTATTTGTGTGCGATTGCTGAAAGCGCCGCTTTGGCTGTTGGATTCATAAAGCAAAAGGCCCGGCGCGTGCGGCACCGGGCCAGAAGCCCGCGAGCTTTGAAAGTGAAATGACGCCGCACGCATCACCTCACTTGGGGAGAAAAGAACGACTTACACGAACGCGACCTCTTGCCAGTCGGACCCGTTGTAGAAGTAAAGCTTGTGATCGGTCCCGGCGTAGAGCATCCCTTCGGCTGCCGGGCTGGGAGCGGACGCCAGCGGCGTCAACGCAACGTGAGCACCGGTGGAAAGCGCGCCCGTGGCCGCAAGGGTGACGACCGTAGTTGCGCCATCAACGTTCAGGTTGCCGTTGACGTCAGCGTCCCCGGCAACCTGATGATTGCCGGGGACGAAGATTCCACCGTTGGCTTGGGATGCCATGAGATTAGTCGGTGCGCTTGATCAACCGGGCACCGTTGCTGATGCCAACGCTGTAGCCGTAGTTGGCTTCGAGGTTGATGTAGCGGGTGCCGGTGTTGTTGTCGAAGTGATCGCGCAGCCCGAAGGTCAGGCCCGTCTCAGGGTCGCTGACCGCGCGCGCGTCGTTGTAGGTGTTGCCCGCCTGCGGCATCAGGTAGCGCATGGCCACCGCGATTGACTGCGCGTGACCGGCGAAGCCCATCACCGAGTTGACGGACCCGAAGGCGTCGTTGACTTCCCACATGTCGAAGCCCAAGGCGCGCATGATGCGGCCATCGGCGAGCACGCCGTTGTCCTTGAACATGTAGGCTTGCACGAAATTGGTGACACTCAGGAGCGCGTCGTAGGGCACGCAGTCCAAGATGAGCGCGCGGGGTTCCTTGGGCGCGTTGGCCTGGTTGAGCAGCAGCCGGGCCTTGCGGATCTGCGGAACGTCCAGCGCGGTTGAGGCAACCGCCGTGGCGAGCGCGAAGTTGGCCGTGGTGAGCAGGGTGAAGATGTCTTCGATGACCGCCTGCGCGAGCGCGCGCCCCTGTTGGAACGCGAAGGACTCGAGCGACGCAACCGAAGAGCTGGCCGCGGTGAGGTCGGTCTGACCAATGGGGACGTGCTTGTGGCGGTTGATGCTCACCGTGATGGCGGACTTCGTGCCGCCGCAGATGGCGTAAGAGCCGCCGAATGTGGTGGCGGTCAGGCTCGAAACAAGGGGCACCAACACGGTGTCACCCTTCTGCGAGATCGCGGCCGCGGAAAAGTTCGTGGAGAACGCCGACAGCGGGGCGAGTTCCTTTACGAAACCCTCAAGCGCCTTTTGGGCGAAGATTTCGTTGTCGAGGTTGGTGTATGTGGCCATAGGTTAGGGCTTTGGGGGTTGGTTATTTGCGAGCTGCATTCGCCTGCCGACGGATGTTTTTGGTGTGCTGGCGAAAGAGAAGGGTGCGCTTAACCGGGTCAGACTCGGCGGCGAGCAACGCGGCGTAATCGGTGACGGGAGCATCAGCGCCAGCCACTGGAACCGGAGCGGCACCGACCGCGGCGAGCTGTTCAACGGCCACTTGCGCGGCGCGTTGCTCAACCTGCGCGGCAAAATCACGGTTAGCCTTCTCGGCGTCGGCGAGCTTGGCCGCGAGCGCGTCACGCTCGGCAATCAAGGAAGCCTTCTCGGTGGCCAGTGCGTCGCGTTCAGCGGTGACCGCGGAAAGGTCGGACTGCGCCTGCACGAGCGAAGCGGATGCGGCGGAAAGGTCAGCTTGGGCAGAGGCAACACCGGCCTTGAGTTGGGCGAGCTCTTGAAGTGCTGTCATAAAGTTATGTGATAGTAGCATTAGTGGTGCTTATGCGTCAAGGTCGGCAAGCAACATTTTTTTCGCTGCGTTCAAATCGCCCACCGTGCCGTCGGTCAACTGCACCTTTCCGGCCTCGTAACCCATGAAGGTCTGGCCTTGCATGGATTCGTCGGTGACGCCGGGCCGGTGTTCAATCACGTGCCCCTTGAACACGGCGGCGAGGGAATCAACGCGTTGCTGGATGCTTGCGGCCTGGTCGTCGCTCAGGCTTGTGCCGGGCACGCCTGCGCCCTTGTATTTGCCCGAACGAAACACGCGCACGACAACGCCCATCGCGGCTGCGAGCGCGCTCATGTCTTGGTGCGCGACATAAACTCCGATGCTGCCCACCTCGGCGCTGGGGGTGGCCATGATGGCGCGCGATGGTGCGGCCAGCCAGTAAGCGGCCGAGCAGCAGAGCCCCGCGGTGAATGAGTAAATCGGCTTCTGGCTCGCGGCCTCGGCGATGAATGAGCCAAGCTCAGGCGTGCCACCCACAAAGCCCCCCGGCGAATCGAAGTTAAGCAGGATGGCATTGACCGACTCGTTGCCGAGCGCGTCATCGATGTCGGCGCGAATCCGTGCCGTGTCCACAAAGCCGAAGGCCGCGGCGATGCTGGGCAGTCCGGTGGCGATCGTGCCAACGACGGGCACCGTGGCGATGCCGTCGGCGTCAATCGTCATCCGCGGCAACGGGTCGCCGTAGATGTCGCACTCCTCGCCGGCGTCATTGGTGAAGCAGCGTTGCGGAACGACCGACTCGGCAACGGCGGCAACCTGCGCAGCCCATCGCTTCGGTGAAATCAAGATGATGTCTTGCGATTCGAGAAGTGATTTCATGGCATCTGTGGGTCCGGCTGCGTGGTGACCTGCGGCGGGTTGGCGCTGCGTTGTTGCAATAGCGAGAGCGCGGCCTCGATGGTAATTTTGTGCTTCTCGGCCAGCTTTCCGGCCCGCGTGAGCAAGTCGTCCGCCTCGGCTTCCATCTGCTCGCGCTCTTCCTCCCACCACTTGCCCCGACGCGCGGCAACGTCCTTCAGCGACACGAAGCCCAGCTTGTATTCCTCGCGGTCCACTTGGCTCGAATAGCCCTTGTCCGCGGTGAGTTGTTCGGGTGTCTGGTGCGCGATTTTCCACCAGTCGGGATTCGGCGGCAGTTCGCCGGCCTTGATGGCTTTCGCGATGCGCCATGCGTCAATGCGCGCGGCCATCTTTTGCGCAATGCCTTGGTAAGTCGCGATGGTGCGCTGGGCCACCTCCATGACCATTCGCAGCGAAGCGCCGCCGATCTTGGTGGCGTCGTAAGTGAGTTCCACGGGCCAGTTGATGGCCTGCAAGCCGTCGCGAGTGATGCGATCCCAAAACGCCTGCGAGTTTTGCGACGGTCGGGTGGACTCGGGGAACTCGACGCGGCTGCCGCTGTTCGCGCGGAAAACGCGAATGCTGCCGCCGTCGGCGCGCTCCTCGTAAAGCGTGCCACCGTTCGGGCCGGTGACGGTTGAGATTTCGTCGGCGTTGGTGTCAATCGAGCCTTCTTCGGTGTGTTCGACCACGGCGTAGGAAGCCTCTTTCTTCAGAGCCATCCGCAAAAACTCGAAGGCTTGCTTGCGGTCCTGCCAGTCACGAATGCCCGCGGCTATCTGTGAAGTTCCGCGCGTCTGGTCGCAAAAGTCCGGCCGATAATAAACCGACAAATCATTTGCCGACACGTCCACAAACTCACCGCCAGCATCATAAACGCGCCAAGCGATCGTGCGGCCGTAGCGGTTCAAGATCGCACCGTTTACCAGCAGGTTGCCGGCATAAGGTCCGTCGGTGATTTCGGTTTCCTCGCCCGCCGAGCCGATGCGGTGCGCGGGCACCAACTGAATCTGCGGGTAGGCCGTGCCATCGCTTTCGGTGAGCATCACGGCCGAGTCACCGTCACGGATGATGGACGCAATCGCCACGCGCAACGCGCTTTGCCAGTCGAAGACGCCGCCGCTCAGCACACAAATCTTGTGCCACTCGTAAAGCAGCTCTTCGGCGCGTTCGCCCCAATCGCCCTGCTCACGGCCGTAATATTGCGGGATGAACGCGTCACCAATGGCGACGTTGGCAATCGTGGTGATCGCGTTTTGCAGCGGCGCGACATTCGCAAACAGATAGCGCCCCAGGCTCATCAACTCGCGTTGGCCGGTCGAGGCAACGCTGTTGTAATCCTTGTCCACGCGCACGACGTAGGGCCGCGACGTGTCGTATTGCGCCGCGTCAAAGAGATGGTTGCCGCGCTGTGAACGCGCCGGCCGACCGTAGGCGTTGAGGATCTGAATCGGGCTAGCTGCCATAGGTGGCCGAGTTGAAATTGCAGCGGGCGCGCGTGACGTGTGCGCCGTAGGTGTCGGGGTCGAGCTTGCGCAACGCGTAACGGCACTCCTCCAGCACTTCCTTGACCGGCATCACAAACTGCTTGCCGGTCGTGGTATTGCCGCTGCCCCACGTCATCAGCGTCTTGCCCTCCGTCACCAGCGTTTTCGCCGCGGCGCGGATGGCAAGCACCTCGCTCTCGGTGAAGTCGGCAAAGATTCCGGTGGCCATGCTCGGCACACCGTAGCATTAGCCGTCCTTATTGGCAAGCGGACTGATAACTTCCGCTGATACTTCAACCGGCGAAGAATCAACGCCGCGGCTGAATGAGCTGGCGTCCATCGCAACAAAAGCCATCAACAAACAGTCGCCGTAATGGTTGTTGCCCGCGTCTTTCCAGCGCCATACCGTGCTCCCGCGCGCGTTCTTCTCGGGCTCTCGGCGCTCGTCCTGCAGCTCGGCCACGAAGTCAGCGCCGCAATCCTCGGGAATCTCAAAGAGCGGGCCCTTGCCTTTGAGCACGTAGAGATATAAGCGATCCTTATACGGCCCGTTGGCCCATTCGATGCGCGTCACGCCTTTGGTGTTGGCCTTGCTCGTGCCGATGAATGGATCAACCGACTTGACGCGGAACGGCCGCGAGAGGATGCGGCCATTGGGCAGCTTGTGCGCGAACGAGTCTTGTGCGCTGCCCCGCATCGCAATCCAGTTCCATTGCACACAAGCGCGCAGGATTTCGGTTTGCCGGTTGCCGTCGGCTGAGTCGATGAACACGCCGCGGTTGGCGACGCCGATGCGTTCCTGCAGGGCGCGCAAGTCGTCGAAGGTGGAGAGGCGGCCGTAATCGACCACGCGCATTTGACCGCCTTCGCGCAACTGGCAGGCGGTGAATCTCAAGTGATCCTTTTGCACGTCCACTGCAAGAATGCGGGTCACGCGGCGCTTGTCCTGTTCGTCTGGCTGCCACCATTGGCCGCGGTTAAACTTGCCGCAGAGCCGCATGATTTCCTCGGCATCGGCGGTGTCGCCGGACACCATCCAAGGTTCGCCGAGCGTTTCGCGAACAAAGGACTTGAGCGGTTCAAGGTTGCCGCTTTCCGCGAGTTCCTTGGCGTTGATGAACTCACAAACGATGTCATCCCATTTCACCCACAGCGAGTAGGCGGCCCACCAATGAAACGACTCGACGCCGGGCTCGGGTGTCGGGTTGCGGTCGAAGCGCTCCAGCGTTTGCAGCAGCTTGAACTGTTCGGCCTGGCGGAACTCGACTTCGCACGTTTCGCATTGGTAGCGCACCGTTTTGCGCAACTCAGCCCAGCACCATCGGCCGGCCGGTCGCGTGGCATCGTTCACATCCCAGATGAAGCCGCCCTTGGCGCGTGCCTCGGGGTGCAGGATAGACTTCTCGCGGCCGAACCGGAACGGCTGGCGGTGACCGCACGACGGACAGGCGAAATGAAAAAAGGTCTGCGTGCCCTGTAGCCAATGGCTGTGCATGTCCGAGCCCACATCCATCGGCGTCGAAATCAGCACCTGCTTAGACTTGAGGTAGGAGCGGACGCGCTTCATCACCTTCTCGAGCGAGCCGGCCTTCCAGTCGTCCACTTCATCACAAACCAGCCAACGAACCGGCGTTGACTTCAGCTTGCTCGGAGAGTTCGCGCCGCGGAAGTAAAGCGGCATCGATGCGAACTGGATCAGGTTGAGCGTTTTCTCGGCGCGAACCGTGGGCATTCGGCGGGCCAGCTCGGGGATGTTTTCAAACAGCGGCAGCAACCGGGCCTTGGTGAACTCGTCGCAGGCTTCCTCCGACGCGGCCACCCAAAACATCGGGCCGGGCGCTTCGCAGATGGCCCACGCGGCGAACACCATGAGCGTTTGCGTCTTGCCGGCCTGCGCGGACACCATCACGACCACCTTGCGCGAGGTCGAGTTTTGCAGCGCGGCGAACACCGGCCGAACCATTGGCGAAACGTCGGTGCGATATGGTCCCTCTATCTGCGAAAGGCCGGTGAGGTCAACGCGTCGCTCGGCCCATTCGTGCAGCGGTTCGTCGCTCGGCGGGGTGAGCCACGTCTCGACTAGCTGGGCAAGCCGAGTGTTTGCAGTGCCTTTTTTTTTTCGCTTTCGGGCACGTGCGGCAGCTTGGCCACTTCGCGCAACACCGACCGCAACCCGTCGTTAACCCGCGTGCTGATGAACTCGGCGGGTTGATTATGGCAGACGTTGGCCACGCCGTCACCGAAGTTGCAAAGGCGTGCCACCATCGCCGACAAGATGGATGATTCAACCGCGGCAACGTCGTCAATGGCCAGCAGCTTGCCCTCTTGCAGATCCGCCTGCGCCTCGGCAATGCGCGCCTTGGCCGCTTTCTCGCGTGCCTTGGATTCGTCGAAGCCGACCGAACGCCGCTGCGCAAGTCCCTTTAGATGCGCGACATAGTTACGAACGGACTCATCCATGCGAAACAAGCCGCGCGCGGTTTGGATTAATGTTCCTTCTTTCTGAAGATTGCGGATGGTCTGCGTGCTGACGCCAAAAAGCTCGGCGAGTTCTCCCGTGGAGATTTCAACGCCGCGCGTCTTTTCCGTCTTACGCATTGATTTACAATAGCCTACACAAAGCAAAACGCAAACCACCGACCTGTTAGGGGCACAGTCGAGAACTCGCAACC
>Ga0070749_10001233_pt1 | contig 17314 bp, 30 predicted proteins | sample VirMetDEL_Nov_18_FD_75180 | JGI IMG/M metagenome (GOLD analysis project Ga0070749, IMG submission 75180) | Aqueous microbial communities from the Delaware River and Bay under freshwater to marine salinity gradient to study organic matter... | ecosystem: Environmental > Aquatic > Marine >...
CCATCACAAACTTCATTACCAACACACTCCCACCCTGGCCTAATTCTTCTTGCGAATAATTCAATTCGATTTTCAAGAGTTGGAAACATTAACTCCAGTGAGTCCTGCAAATGCTCTGGCTTAGCTGAATGTCTTAAATTAATGCCAAAACTGACAGATCTTTGAGATTTATTTTTTAAATGTTTATAAATTTTACCATTATTAATTCCAATTAGACAAACTTCATGGGTCTGTCTAAATAATCTACCCATGCCAAAAGATAACTCTTTGACTAGATTAGCGTTATTTAAAGACATTACAATAGATTCAATGGATGTTTTATAAGAAAGTTTATCATGGTGAATTTTTGAATAAAATAGATTTTTTTTTATAAGTTTAGTAAGATCGCTAAATCTTTCTTTTTTATTTTTTACCCAAATATATGTTTGTTTTAAATGAAAATTATACGACTCCATAATTTCGATACCCTCTTTCAATAGAGAGGAGGGGCACCAGAGACACAAAATACAACCATCATCACTTGCTAAATCGCTTATTGGTAATGATTTAATTTCATTTATTGTCATAGTTGAATAATTTGATTCCGCTCCTCTTTTAACATCTGAATGTTTAAGTTTATCAGAAAAACTCCAAGGCGGATCACAGACTATTATTGAAAATTTTTTCATTATTTAACTTTTCGTTTAAAATAGAAGCTGTTTTTTTTGTCCATACCAGCAAATCTAACCGGTCGATAATAAATTACAATTTTTTTAATAAAATTTCATAACATAAATTTTCATTTTTACCAAAACTACAAAACAAGCAACCGTTTCGTTATTATTTAATAATAAATAATATGTAATTATTCTTTCAACAAAGAATAATTTGACTCCGCCCCTCTTGCTACGCTGTTGATTTGTGGCTTATCTGAAAATGCATATGGCGGATCTACAACAATAATATTGTATTTCATTTTAAAGAGTCTTCTAATATTTTTATTTTTTCAATTAAAATCTGAATTGTTTTAATTTTTATTTCATCAGAAATAAAAATTAATTCTTCTTCTTTTTTTATAAATTCTTTTTTTAATATGCCGTTTCTTTTTAAATTTTTAAGAAATAGATTATTAATTATTTTTTCTTTATCAAAATTATAAAAATCAGCTAATGACTGTAATGGTAAATCATTAGCTGATGATTCTGATACTATTCCGCTTTCAATAATTTTTTCATTTTCTTTTTCAATGTCTTTCATTTCTTTTATTAGTTTTTTATATCTATTTCTTAAATTATTAAGCTCTTTTTCCGTTTTAGTTTTTACATTTTTTGTTTTTTTAATGTTTAAATTTTTATTATTTTTAACTTCTTTATTTTTTAATTTTGTTGTTTTATTTTTCATTATCATTATTATTGGCAAACATCATATCCAAATTTTATTAAATATTCAGCTAATATATTTCTGTAAGAGATGTTCCCTTTTCTTTCCCAGCTGAGAAGAGTATCGCCATCCTGGAATGGGAGTATTTCTAATATTTTTTTGTCTGTAGCTTTAGAAATATTATTTAAATCTTGGTCTATCAGATTAAGCTGATTCTCATATTCTTTTACAAATTCAAGGCCTGCCTTTTCTCTATCATCATGTCTTTCTTTATAGTACTTATCCATGATTTCTTTAGATGGAGAAAATTCTGTAAATTTAAAATCAACATTTACATCTTTTGGTTTTGACGGAGATATTGATATTTTTCTTCCGTTTCCATGATGCTGCAATTCAAAATAAGAAGCTAAATATATTTTCATTTTTTACTATAAAGTGGCGTTGGAAGCTCTATTGGTTTTTCCGAGTCAGAAACGGTAAAAGTAAAATTTAAATTTAAATCATTATAATTTTTACCGTTACCTTTTTTTGCTATATGAGCCTTATAATTTCCAGGATTTAATGTCTTAATCCATCTGCCAGAAGTATTTGTTTTTGTCGTTGTTATAGAATTTCCTTCTGAATTAAATATCTCTACATCTGCAAAAGTCGCCTCTGTTCCGTCTGGGTGAAGTATCTTTTGTGAGACAGATATTATTCTTTTATTATCATCTAATCCACGCAGAACATTTTCCTCTAAATTTTTAGGCATATTTATTTTTTGAGGATTTTTTTTGGTTTGTGTTTTTTGTTTCTTTGGGCTAATATCTTCTATTGGGGCTGACACAGAGGGAACTGTATCTCCAAAAGAAGCCACAGCTTTTTCTAACGGTACAGACTTCTTTTCTAAATTATTTAGCCTATTAAGAATAAGTTTTGTTGTATTATCTAAATTTTGCATGAAGTTATAGATAATATCTATCTTTTCTTCAATAGAAAGTAAGACATCTGTTGCTGTTCTTTTTTGTTCCATTTTTTATCCCAATATGGATACTCCAAAATATAAATCAACTCTCTTATAAACACAAAAGTCAGAAGCTTTTAAATCTTCATCTTTAAATTCTTCATAATCTCCATATATTATTTTTTCTATGAGATTTTGGATTTCGCTCTCTGTTGCATTAGTCAAAACTAATGAATTTTTTACCATTAGCGTGTAATTGCCAACTTCTGTAATATCATTTTGATAATGATCGCTATCATTAAAATTATTCTTATTTACATTGTAATCATTCTCTTCTGATTCAATTATAACATATTCGTTATTATCTATAACTTTATCTGGAGTTTGTTCTTCTAAAACATAATTTGAATTATCATGGGCTGACCAGCTCGCCTCTCCGTCAAGCGTTGCCCACATTTCTTGTGGTTGCATAGATGGATTTAATTTTTTATTAAATGGAAAAGCCCCGGCATCAATATTAGAATTATAATTTGATGGAGTGTTTTTTCCAGTCTGCTCAATCTTTCCTCTAGAAATTACAAAACTTGTAGAGTTAGAGTTTTCAGACAAGTCAGATGAGCGAGTTGGCGGTTTCTTTTTTGCCGGTAAGAGAGAGACTCCAGCTTCGGATGGTTTTACCTGAAGTCTGTCGTATTCACTTTGAAATGGCTCTATTTTTTTCTCAACTCTATTTTTATTTTTTATAAAAATCTCATCTTTCAATGATTCTTTTTCTTTACTAAGATTATTTTTACTCATTTTTTCTCTGTAGATTTATTATTCATTTTTTCTTGTTTTTTCTGTTGGCGCTTAATGTAACGCTTTTCCCACTCGCCACTTTGAATCATCTGCTCTTTTTGTCTCATCAAGAAGGCTCTTTCTCTTGCCTCTCTAGCCTTTCTGCGCTTTCTTTCTGATGGTTTTTCATAAGATTGTCTCTCTTTATATTTGCTCAGAATCTTCTCTTTTTGAACTAATGATTTAAATTTTCTAATGGCATCTTCAAATGATCCTGTAACTTCAACTTGTAGTGGTTTCAAGCCTAGCTCATTGCCTTTATAATTTTTCATTTTATGAATTCTCCTTGTAATAATTGCTGATGTCTAAATTTTTCTTAGAACTGTTTTTAAATCCGAATTTAGCTACTTTCTTATCTGAAAGTAATTGTGCCAAAGAATCTTGCAAATCTTTTATATCTAATTTTTCCTTGCCACGGCTTATGGATAAAAACGCTGCCCCTAAATATAATTCTTTTAAATGTGCATATGAAAAAGATTTTTGCGTTGTTGTTTTAGCAATAGCTTCTATATCTTTGTCTGAAAGATCGACATTTTTTATACATTTTTTAATGTATAAAAATGCCATTTCTTGTGTTGGTAACGGAATTTCCCACTTTCTATCAAATCTAGATGGTCTATCAGTTATATTTGATTGAAGCTGAGATATATCATTTGCTGTGCCTACAATTAAAAGACCCTCTTTTGAGCTTATGCCGTCCATTAATTGTAAGAAATGAGATATATCTGTTTGGCTTAACATTACATTTATATCCTCTAAGAATATAAGGCTTGGTCCCTGCTCTTCTGCATAAGAAAAAGCATCTCTTAGAGCTTCATCATATGACGGCAAACCAAGCTGCACTGTTACTGGTTTAAATTTATAATTAGATATAATTGTTCTTATTAAACTAGTTTTTCCACAGCCTGGCTCTCCGTACAATAAAATACCTCTTTTCCAAGGAATATTGGCATTTTCATATATTAATTTTCCATTTAAAAATCCTTCAACGGAGAGTTTTATTTCATTTTTTAAATCTTCTGGCATGAACAATTCATCCCAGGAAAGATTATCTGGGTATGGAATTTCTTCTCCACCTGAGACATAAATATAATTATTATTTTTATCTCTTTCTAAAATCCATTTATCATATTCATTTCTAAATTGAAAATATTTTTTACACATAGAGTCATCTATGATAATAAAGAAGCTTACTTCATCTTCATTATTATTTCCTTTATGAAATAAAGAGCATAAAATAAATTCTAATTCTGAATTTTTTATATGATAAACGCCTTGTGATATAAAGTTTTCATAATCAAAAGATGATTTCCAAGATGCTATTGAGTCTTGGTATAGACAAGAAATAGAAAATTGTTTTTCTTTTGAAAATTGGAAAAAGCTTCCATCTACAGCTATTTTATTATTTATTAAAATTTTTATGTTTTCACAATTTTTTAATTCTTTTATAAATTCTTTTTTATTTGCGGCCCAGTTCATTAATTGAATTAAGCTTGATTCTGGCCTATCTTTAAAATTTTTATCATTCCAAGAAAATTTTGGCTTAAGCGTACTAAGAATTTCTTCAGATAAATTTTCTTGCTCTTCTATTATTCTTTGATTTGGTATCATTATTTTACTTTCTATTAAGAATAGATTATAATATTAAATCATCTATTCTTTTTCTTCTTCTACACAAACTTATTTGAATGTTTGACTTGCTTTTATTACCATTGTATGGGGTAATTTTTTTTGCTAAAATATTATTAATCTTAAAAGATTTTCTTGGAGGTGTCTCTCCATCATAATTTGGAAATATATTTTTTGAGGCGAGATATATTGGATAATGTTCAATATGGCTATTTACATAGCTGACATTTTTATTTTTCATATTAGTTGATATTCAACTTATGTTTGGGTTTTATTTCTTTTTTATCAAGAGTTTTATCAAAATAATCGGCTAATTCATCTGCCTTTTGTTTAATTAAACTAATAAATTGTTCCGCCTCTTCTTTTGGTATATTTTCGTTTTCAAATTCTTTTTTTAAGTGATTAAATACTAATGTTTGAAATATATAAATAGAAGTTATTAAATTAAAATATTCTTCAATATCTTGACAAGAAGATATTTTTTTTGCATAATCATTCAAAAAATTTGAAGTATAATATCCTATATTACCTAAACTTGATTTCATAACAAATATATATCAACTTCTAAATTTACTCGACTCTAATTGCGTACCTTTTTATTGAATTTTCCTGATATTTTATCTGGAGATATCCAATCAATTTTTTCTCCCTTTGGAATAGGCTGTATATTTTTACAATTTGGATAACCTGTGCATGCCAATTTTAGCTCTCCGCTAAATGCGGTTACATAAAATGGACTTTTGCATTTATCACAATTTTTATCAAATAAAATTTTTGCAGTGCCGGAGCATTTTGGATACTGAATGCAGGAATAGAAAGGGCCGAATTTGCCATCTCTCTTAGACATGCCAGAGCCACACTTGGGACACTCTGTGCCTTCAACTACTGGATTCTTCCAAGTATTTTTGATAACTACTTCTTCTCCATTTAATTCTGCGCTTTTATTATTTTTACATTCTTGTGTATTTGAACATGAAATATAATATCCAAATTTACCATGTTTTAATACCATTGGGCTTTCGCATTTTTCGCAAACATGATTGGTTTGTTTGAATGAAGACACTTTGGCCTTTTCTAGGCTTTTTTCAAATGGAAAATAAAAATCTTTCATCATTTGAATATAGTCTAGTTTGCCCTCTGCTATTTTATCTAGCTTAACCTCCATATTTGCGGTATATTCATAATCTAAAAATTCAAATTTTCCTGCTAGTAAATCGATTAATTTTTTACCAAGCTCTGTCGCACAAAAAGTTTCTTTTTTCTTTTCTACATAATTTCTATCTGTTATTTTTCCTATGATATTAGCGTAAGTAGAGGGCCTGCCTATGCCTCTTCTCTCTAATTCTTTAACAAGAGATCCTTCGCCAAACCTAGATGGCGGTTGCGTAAATTTTTGTTCTGCAATTATACCAGGATCAACTAAAATTAAACTTTCTTTTTCTTTTAAAATTGGTAATTGTAAATCTTCGTCATCTTCTTTTTTAGAATCAAAATCTGAAGATATTGCTAGCCATCCTGAATATCTTAAAGTTCTTCCATTTGCTTTTAGCTCATGTCCCTTTGAGGCATTAATTGTTATGCTTACAGTATCGTATATGGCTGGTTTCATTTGGCTTGCGACAAATCTTTCCCAGATTAATTTGTATATTTTCTTTTGGTCTTCATCAGAAGATGGAAAATTATCTGGCGTTAGTTCTACGTTTGTTGGTCTTATTGCTTCGTGAGCATCCTGAGCAGCATCGCCGTTTTTATAAACATTAAATTTTGTAGGAAGATCAAAATTATTTTTCTCAATCCATTCGCGAACAGAATCTATTGACTCTGGCGATGATCTTACAGAGTCAGTTCTAATGTATGTGCAAAATCCGTTTTCGTAAAGAGATTGAGCGGCTTTCATTATTCTATTTACTGGAAATTTAAATTTTGCTGCCGCAGCCTGCTGAAGTTTTGATGTAGTAAATGGCGGCAGCGGATTTTTTAATTTTTCTTTTGCGTCAACTTTGGTTATAATAAAATCTGAATTTTCTAAATCTTTTTTAACGCTATCTGCTGTCTTTTTATCATTTATTTTTTTGATATATTTTGCATTAAAGTTTTCTTTTTTATTAGAAGATTTCGCCAATTGGGCAGATATATTCCAATATTCCTCTGGCTTAAAGTTTTCAATCTCTCTGTCTCTGTCAACGATAAGTTTAACAGCAACTGATTGAACTCTTCCGGCTGATAATTTTGGACCAAGCGTATTGATTACAAATGGTGATACCATATAGCCCACAATACGATCCAGAACTCTTCTTGCCTGCTGAGCATCAAATAAGTTTTTATTTAAATCAATTGGGCTATTAATTGCTTTCGTTATTGCTGATTTTGTAATTTCATGAAATAAGACCCTCTTAATTGGCTTTCCAGTAGATTCTAAGCACTCTGCTATGTGCCAAGATATTGCCTCGCCCTCTCTATCAGGGTCAGACGCCAATAGTATGTTATCGGCAATCCCGGCTGCATCTATAATTGAATCTAATTTATCTTTTTTATCAGGTATTATTTGATATTTTGGTTTAAAATTATTTGTAACATCTACGCCAATCTTATTTTTGCCACCAGACGCTAAATCAATCATATGCCCATAACTTGCTCTTATAATAAAATCTGATCCTAGATATTTTGATATTGTTTTGGCTTTTGATGGAGATTCAACGACGATAAGGGTTTGGCCTTTTTTTGTTTTTTTTGACATGATACCTTATATAAAATATTGTTATTTACAACTTTAATTTAATACAAACGACTATTAATAGTAAAATATTATTGTATGGGAGATATGATTCTTGTATCTAATGAAACATTAGATGATTTATTTAATCGCAAATTAATAAAATTAAAAACGTGCAAAGAAATTACCAAATCATATATAATAAGTGTGCTTAAAAAGTATATAACCAATAAAAATTATTTTAATAATCAAACTATCGGCATAGAATACTTACAAGCTCAATTAAATACTGATTTTGCTAAGTTTCAAAACATCGGAGATTGGATTTTCTTTATACAGTCTAATTATCCTGATTTTTTTGAAAAATCATCTACTAGTTATTATACATCTTTAGGACAAAGCTCTTATTACAAGTGTTATAAAATATTAAACAAACAGTGGGTTTTATTTGAAGAATTAGCTGATAATTTTAAAGAATATTCTAAAAATATACACGAAGTAAAATTAAATATAGAAGTTATAAATAAGACTGATCAAGTTTAACCAATCTTCCGTTTCCAAATTTAGCAATAAAGGCTTCCATGGAATTTATTTCCATTACACAAATATTAAGCTTAGAGCTACAGTCTAACATTATATATTTGTCATAAATAAATGGTAGTGAGCTATCTGTGTTATGGCCAGCAATAATAGTTTTTTTCCAAGGAAGTTTTGATTTAGACACACTCATTCTTTTTACAAATTTAAATAAACTTCTATCGTACAAAAGTATATTTTTCTCTTGATATTTAAGATCATTAAAAGGATCACAACCAGCATGAACAAATATATGCTCATCTGTTTCAATAAAATTGTCTAGTTTATTTTCTAAAAAATCTATATGCTCTTCAGGGACTAAATCTTTCAATCTTGATCTGGATAGGCTCCATAAGTTATCTATCGGCAAATCTTTTCTTTGTAAATAACCAAGTAGTGTACTTTCGCCACCATTAACCATCCACAAATCATAATTAGAAGGGTTTGATTCTCCGTTTTTTATTGCTTCTAAAAACATTGATTCATGATTCCCTCTTAATAAAGATATTTTATCTTTAAATTTATTCTTTTTTTCAATTAATAAATCTAAAACTTTGTGAGACTCAACTCCCCTGTCTACATAATCCCCAAGCATAACTAGTCTGTCATTTATTCCATCACTTTTTCTTAATGGTAAAATTCTAGAAAAAATAACTTGAAGCTGCGCTAATTGGCCGTGTACATCGCCTATAACATAAATACAGTCCTGATTAAGCGGTCTCCACTTACTCATAATTATTAACTATTAATTCTGTTTAAGAAACCTATTTTCTTATCATCTCTAGATATTTTATTTTCTGCAATAGGTCTTTTTGTATTATTTACAATTAAATTATCTTCAGACGAATGTGCAAGATTATATATCTCAGCTAAAGAGATATAATCTGAACTTGACATTGTTATATCTTTTTCTGTTAATTTTTTAAATACGACATTCGCTTCTTCTTTATTTAAAAGACCAACCTCTATTTGTCTGCATAGTCTTCCTGGTCTCTTGAGCGCAACATCAACTTCTAATTTTTTAGCATTTGTAGTTGCTAAAATTCTTAAATCTAATGATGCTCCAAGAATACCATCTGTTAAGTTTAATACGCTACTAATATCTCCAAGATTGTCTTGACCTCTTGGAACTAAACACTGGTCCGCATCTTCAACAATAAGATAAATTGGAGCAGATGAGTGTTTTTCTTTTATATCTAAAAGCGGTTGAATTAATTGTGGCCCAGGCAAAGAGCTAATTAAATTAGATGGCATTATTATAAATATTCCATTCTCTATTTCATTAACAATTCCTCTAATTAAATATGTTTTACCTGTTCCTGGAGGTCCATTTAATATTAATAATCTTCCTTTTGGGTTTGAACTATTAAAATTAGATATTGAATATTTAATATCATTTATTACTTCTGATGTGTAATTTTCTTCTTTTATAGGGGTAGATGTTCCGCCTATATTTACTATAGATACACCAAATGGTGACTGCATAAATACAAACATGTTTTTAGATTTTGCGCTTGGTAATAAGCTATTATCAAAAAAAGAAGATGCTTTTTCTATAAAATCAAAATTTGTAGATAAATAATCTACTTCAATTAGGTCATTTCTTTTAATTATTTCTATGGCAGAATCTTCATTTGCGAAAATAAAATAAGAAGAGTCTGAGCTTATTAATTCAAAACAATTTAATTGTTTAATTAAATTGTTTTTAAAATCATCTAAAGATATATTATTTAATAATCCATCTTTTGACTTAGAAAATAATGTTGTTTTATTTTCTAACGCTAATTTATAAATTCCAGTTGTTACCCAGCCATCAAAATATTTATCACGATGGTTTCCGCCCAATGCTGGAAATTTACAAATTTCCCACCAGGCTTTTTTATTCTTTTTAATATTTTTATTTTTTTTCATATACAAATTTTATATTTAACTATAATCTCCGACAAGATAATCCCATGGTCCTTCTCCATGACCAGTACAAAAAGATCCGTCTATACTGTGGCGCATCAGGCCACTATCAATTTTAATATTTTTTATTTTTTGTTTTTTAATTATTTTTAAACTTTTAAATATAGAGCTGATCGGTTCTTCTTTTCTTGCTTCTTCTTTATTTTCAATTTTACAGTATCTTCCATTGCCCCTATCTGTAATTATTTTTAACATCTCTTCTGTGCTAATTTTTTCTTTATATTCATTTTGAATATAAACTCCATCTTTTGACCACTCTCTTTTCCAATCATCTAAAGAAAAAATATTTAATTCAGGTATTATGTGTAATCCAAAGCACCACCCAAAAGAAGATTTACCAATATGAATAGATTGTACATCAGGATCGTGTCCACATTTATTACATAATAGCTCAGAAGGTTTTATCAAATAATAATTTGTTCCCATTTTTATATCTCAACAAGTAATTTTGCATGCGTAAGGGCAATTTACACTGTTACAGGCGGTGTTCTTAGATAAGTCTTGTAAACACTGTAGACAAGTAGAATCATCTCCAACATAATAATTTAATTTTGTCAATATTTTTTGATTGCAATAAGAATTTGTTTCAGAAGTATTAGTGTTTTGCTCTAATTTTGCTAGACGTTTATCAATTGAGTCTAATTTAGAAATTGTTTTTTTTAATAAAGATAATATAATAGTTGAATGCTTCATAAGTGTCTTGCCTTTTGTTAATTATAAATTTTTATTTATATAAAGTTTATTTATTCTATTTTTAAGATCTTCGAGTGATCGGTTTGCAAAATTGCCATTAAAATTTTTTCCTGATTCCAAAGCGTCAATAATTTTATTAATATTTTGCACCATGATCTCACAGCCATAATCGCAACCTCTCCACCAGGCAGGATGAGCGCCGTCAGTTGCGTCAAGCTCTGGATTATCTGTGAGACAATTTACCTGACAGTTATTTTTGCATTTAATGCTGCAATTATTCATTGTGAATCTCCGATGTTTAGTTTTAATTGTAGATCTTCATATTTATCTTGCCAAAATTTAGCCTTTTCTTCCATGATGTCTCGTTCATATTTTAACATATTAATCTGTAAGGCGTAGGTTGGAGGATCATGTATATCTTTTCTGCCATTAGCGGTAATATTACAATACTCATGTAATAAACCATGCTCTTCACATAGTTCACGCAATAGCTGAAATCTAATGGCATAAAACTCTTCTGTGTGGTTTAAGCCTCTAGCAGCACTAATTAGCTCTTCGGAACTATTAAATAGCTCTACCAGAAACCGTCTCTCTGCATCTGTTAAACTTGGTAAATCCTTTGTAATAATAGATTTACAATTTAATTCTCTACGAAGATTTTCTAACCAAATTAGTTTTTTTCTTTTTTCAGCTAATTTAATCAGTTTATTTTTATAGAGCTTGTTTGCTTTTTCTTGAGTCATAAAGATGTTTTCCACATAGCTAGCATGCCACTAGCCTCTTCTTCCAAAAAAGCAATTTCTTTTAAAGCGTCAGTCTCTGTAAAGTTAGGATCAGAACATTTAGCTTTAGCACGATCTATTAGTGTTACAATCCAGCCATTATACATTTTTAAAATAGTTTCTTTAGCTGTATTTTCTTTAGTTGGACAAAGGCAAATCCATTCACCAAAACCGTCATCATTTGGACATTTGTAACTCATAATTATTAAAAAATCCTTTATGCTCTGATTATCCAACTTTCTGGTACAACAAAAATAGATTTTTTATCTAATGATACTAATGTTGTTTGCTTGGTCTCATAATGTATATATGATTCTTCATCAAAAGTAACTCCATATCTAAATTTTCCTTTATGAATTCCTCTAGACTGAACTGTAGCTTTCGCCCCCTCTATCATAAAATGCTTATGAGCAAGCCATCCCCAATGAGTGTATTTATCTATTACTGGTGTTGTACAAAGCTTGACCCTATCTCCAACTTGAAATAAACAATTATCAAAATTATATGTCAATTCTTCAAGAGCTGACTCAATATCTGAATACCCTGAAATTTGCCCAAATAATGAAGACATCATTACTTTAAAACTTTTAATATTTGCAATACAGTCTTTAATTTTTTTCTCTTCCATTTTTTACCTAGTATTATTTTTTTGTATAAAACTCTTCTATAATTTCAATACATAAAGTATTTATTTTTTCTATATTTGCTTTTTCTGGCAAAATAGTACAGTTAGAGTAAATTTTATTTATTTCAGACTCTTCTTTTATAGCATACGAAATAATTTTATCATATGACCAAGATCCATTTTTAATCTCAAGTAATTCTTTTTTATCACTTCGCTTTACATTTAATTTGCCTGTTAGTAAAGCCTCTTTGGTCATTCTAATTAATCTAACTAAATGATAAACATCTTTATAATCAATTGGTTTATCTTTTTTAATTTTCTTTAAATTATGTGCGGCATACCCCATCATTGTATGCTTAATCTCTTTAGATAAAAAGAGATTACGATTATCTAATATCTTTTTGCCAAGTTTATTTATAATTAAAATATCATCATTGTTAACAAAAAGTATCTCTAAAAAATTAGGATTCGCTTTAGCAGCTAATTTTAAAAATTTACGAATTTCAAAAATTACTACATCTGGCTCTTTTAACTGCGCCTGTTCAAAGTTTTTATTAAATCCAAAATAATATTCTTTTGGACAAATGCAAATGCCCCTTATATCATGATCTGATGTTGGGGTATTTGTGCCATATGCTACTGAGCCATGATTTGTTAAATAAATAATATTTTCTTCTATCCATTTGTCATTAAAAATGATATTTTTTTCTGACCACTTTTTATTATTTTTTTCAAAAATCATCATACTTGTACAATTATGATATATAATTAAAACATTAATATATCTTCGATCAGTTCTTTTGTTTTTTCTTGGTCTACATTATTTTCTTCAGCAAATTTTTTAATTTGATCTGCTATTTCTGATAATCTATCTCCATCATAGATGGCATTATGTATAGAAAGGTATCCTGATACCTGGGCAGGAGCATATGCTTCTGGGCCAAATCCAAAAACATTATATAATGCATGCCGATATGATCCCTTATCTTTTAGTTCTGCTTGAAAAATTCTCCTAGAGATAGCGCAAAATACTTTTAATTGGGTATCTTTATCTAAAGAATTCCAAGCCTCTTCTGAAGATTTTTCAAATTCATTTTCCCAATTACGCTGCTCTTCCTGTGATTCTTGCCATTCTGGAGAATCAAGTAGTAATTTGAATTTATTATCTTCATTCATATTTTTTTCTTCTAAAATTTGTTGTACAGTTTTTTCTGGTTCACGTGCCCAGTTTCTACTATTAGCTCTCCAAGGGAGGGAGTTATGTTCGCCTCTCCGTAATTGGCTAGCAGATTCAATTAACTTCATGGAAGTTATGTCGCAGATTCCGTTACGCACTTCATAATCGACATTATCATAGCCAATTTTTTCAGCTTCAGTTTCATTTTCGCAGTCAATTAATAATTCAGTTTGAAAAGTTACTCGGTAGATTGGCATATAATATCTTCCTTTAATTTAGAAATAATCCAGCCAGACAAAGCCGCCTGCAACTCTTCTACTTTATCAAATGGTATTCTTACAGTTATAGTTTTAGCTTCATCACAATCTGTGATGTCTAGCCACATAGATTCAAACTTATCTTCGCTTACAGTAAAGTCTACTGTGCCATCGTATTCCTGGTTGAACTTAAAAATGGATTTCATGTTATTATTCTATAATACTCTTATTCCATTTAAAGCATCACAAACTTTTTCTAGTTTAGATTCAATCGACTCAAGTCGATTAGAAAGTTCACGAATACAATCGAAATGGCTCGAATGTGTATTAAATGACTTACAATGAGCGCAAGTTTTACTTTTAAAGTATTCTTCTACTTCAGAAAGTGATGCGTCATCGTTGTAAGTTTTACCACATTCACATTCTCTAGCTACTGTAAACGTCCAATAGCTTTGAATGTCCTTTTCTTTGGTAGGAAATGTGATCCACTCTTTTATTTTTGAAAAATTATGTCTATGATAAGTTCTTTTTTTCATTATTACACTCCGCTATTGTTAAAATAGCTTAAGTCTAAAACTATGAATGTCAATCGCTATGTTATAAATTTTCTGCAATTTTGTAAGTACTCAAATAATTCTTTATTAAATTTCCGGCAAGGTCTAATATTTTTAGAAGATTTTCCGTCTTTTATAAAATACCAGCCTTTACCTCCGTCAGCTACTGGCTTATCAAATGCCACATCTTCTTTAGTAACTAAATCATAGCTACCTAAATCTAGTTTAAGAGGAATTGTGCTAGGTAATGCGGATATTTCTTTTACAGGAACAGCTGTGCCTCCCATGTCATGATGCAATTCATGATCTAAGAAAGTATCATCAAACTTAGTTCTTAATCCAATAAAAGTATTTTGAATAGTAAACGCTCCAAAATCTAAATTTCTAGAATTAAGAGTATAAATATAACCTACTTTACAGTCTGTAACTGGGATATATAGATTTGTCATACGTCTAATTCAATTTTTTCTACAAATAATGTAGAAGAGTAGTATTTTATTAATTCTTTGAATGATTTACCTTCAATATATGGATCACAATAATCTGAATTATCTTTTACTTCAGTAACAAATTCTTTTATCCATTTATTTAAATTGGTTTTATTAGAAAAATAATGGCGCTTTATATCGCCGTCAAACCACATGTAAATATATTTTTTCATAAAATTAATTTTCTAGTTCTAGTATTCATTGTTTAATAAGATCTTTATTTTCCCAATCTCTAGCCCTACAAACTAAAAGTCTTAGTTTATTCACACTCTTCTCCGTGAACTCTATAAGATGAATCTCCAGCTTCCCATTGGCATTGACACTTTGGCTGATTTAAAGCCAATTTAAATTTTTCTATCCACCATTCTAAATTGCGAGCAATGCTAGGAGAAATTTGGGCAAAATCATCAAAATATTGAACTTGTTGCCCTCCTGGTTTTCTGCGATGGTTGGCGACAGCAGCTTCTGCAACTTCAATAAAATATTGAACAGTCTCTTCTAAAGTAGGCTGGCTCATAAATTATCTTTATAACCTTCTCCTAAATAGTAACACTCTCTTAATAGCTCTGCTATTGATGGACCGTCATCATTGGAGTAAGCAAATTCTTTTAAAGCATCTGCTTCACGAATATAAGTAATTACTTCATGAGCATCTTCTTTATATTTAACTAATTTTTCTACTTCTTTCAAAACGCCATCTAAGTTCCAGTGATTCTTATCATCTGGATCCAGAATTTTTCTTAGTTCAGCGGCAACATCTGCATGACCCTCTGATCGGCCAGCATTATATGTTTCGCCATCAATATCAATATATGTAATAATTTTTTCAGTGTTCATAAAAATACGGATACTCTTTTAATAAGTGTTCTATAAACCAAGAAGCGGCATCTTCTAATAATTCAAATGACTCTTCTTCCATTAGTTGTTGCGGATCAGTATGAGGGTTAAAATATTCTTCATATTCAACAACCCATTGATTATTCTTTCTATAAAGATAAATTAAATTCTTATAAGAAACAGTCAATCCAACAGAGGCAACTTTTTTTAACTCTTCTTTGTAATCATTTGCGTTTTTCATTTTTTCTCCAATTATATTATATAATAAAATTATTCATTTACATTTTTTAAATATTCTCGCAACTGGGACGCATAATCTAGTTCTATAATTTCAGCGTCGTTAGTGACCTTGTGCTCGTCGCATCGCCAAGCATATGTTTTAAATTCAATGCCGTCGTCTCTCTCATCAAATACTTCATGTCTCGTGGCAAGTTCGTTACAAAAGGCTCTATCACATTTAGGCAGAGCTTCAATTACTTTTTTAGCTAAGCGATATTTTTTAATAAGTAATTGATATTTATCATTTAAATGATTCCAAGAATTTCTAGCAACACAGCCAGGACATTCAGGGCAAGCCCAATTATAGTCTTCGTCACAGACCTCACAAAACTTTGTATCCATGTAACTCATAATAATTATTAAAATTAAAACATGTATCTAATTCTACTATAAGGTGTAATTTCAGAAATTATTTTTCTCATGCTTTCTTTAAGAGCATTCTTGTCTTGTCTTGAATATGATAAAACATTTGGTTTATTCCATTTTGGTACAAGTTTCAGTGGTCCTTCAGTCATCATTTTGTGAGCTTTTGGAACTGATTGGCTAATTGGTTCAAACATTTTTTCGCTATGAGTTAAAAATATAATTTCATATGCCATTTGTTTTTTTGCATTTTCGTTTAATGTATTATCTATTAATTTTAATAGATCGGTATATTCATTAATAAAATTATCTGTAACAACAATTGGGCTTAAATTTATATGAACTTCAAATCCTGCATCTACAAGTTTATTGACCGCCAATAGCCGATCTTTTGTAGAGCTTGTGTTTTGCTCTAAAGTTTGGCGATGATGCTCTGGTGATAAAGACAATCTAATCCTATGCTTATTTGGATTTTTACATCCTAAAATAAAAGGATCAATTTCGGCAGATTTAGTTGCAAAACTAGTCATAATGTCATTTGTAGTAGATGATATCCTATTCATTGCATCGACAATATGACCGTAATAATTTTCAGATATAGTAACGCTATTACTTGTTACTACGTCGCTATCGCAACCAAGATCGATAGTAATATAACGATTATGCTTAGAGTCTCTTGATCTTTCAAATTTCTTTTTAGTTTCAAGAAAAAATTTGTTTTCCATTTTTTCTTGGTTATTATCAATTTCTTGCGCCAAATCAACAATTCTAAAAAGATCATTATAAATTTTTAAAAAATTATTAGGGTAGTTTCTTTCTGTGTAGCAATAAGAACATCCAAATTTAAAACACCCCTGCTCCATCATTAAAGATGGAAGAAAATCTGTAGACCGCCCATTACAATCAATTGACCATTTAGCCTCTCTTTTAAGAAGCCCTAGAAATTTCTTTTTTTGACGAAAGCGGTCTTTTGGATTGATAGATATTAAGTTATAATCTTGCTTCATTACCTGTGTATTTTTGGTAATGCTTACAATTTTATGATTTGGGTTTGCTATCTTTAAATAGTTTGCCAAATTTGAATTTAAACAATCTTTATGAATAAACAGAGTGCTTTCCATGCATGAAATTGTAATCACGCAATACAATTTGTCAATCAAATTTAATATTATTAATTTTCGTGACCTACTTTTGCTAGCTTTATAATATTTTTATAAGTCATAATTTTATAAAA
>Ga0070749_10001236_pt1 | contig 17302 bp, 24 predicted proteins | sample VirMetDEL_Nov_18_FD_75180 | JGI IMG/M metagenome (GOLD analysis project Ga0070749, IMG submission 75180) | Aqueous microbial communities from the Delaware River and Bay under freshwater to marine salinity gradient to study organic matter... | ecosystem: Environmental > Aquatic > Marine >...
AATTGAAGTTACTGCCGGGATTGAATCGAATAAAGTTGCTCCAGAATGGATTGATATTCTAAATCGTGAATGTGATAAAATAATAACTGTATCAGAACATGCAAAAGAAGGATTAGAAAAAACAGTTTGGAAAGTCCAAGATCAATTTGGTAGACCTCACGATTTCAAACTAAATAAACCAGTAGAAGTTGTTGGTTATCCAGTCAAGCAATTCAAACAGTTTGAAAATCACAAAGAATGGCTTCCATTAGATTATGATTTCAACTTTCTTTGTGTTGCTCAATGGGGACCAAGGAAGAATTTAGAAAATACAATTCGTTGGTTTGTTGAAGAGTTTAGGAATGACAAAGTAGGTCTTGTTTGTAAAATAAACCACGCAAATAACTCTATTTTGGATAGAAATGACTGTGAAAAACGATTACAGGACATACTCAAGTCATATCCAAACCACACATGTAAAGTTTATCTATTACACGGAGATTTGAACGAGGATGAAGTACATAACTTGTATATTCATCCTCAAATCAAAGCAATTGTAAACTTTGGACACGGCGAAGGTTTTGGTCTTCCATTGTTTGAAGCAGCTTATTGTGGGCTTCCTGTAATTACCTTTGATTATTCTGGTCATAGAGATTTCCTCTATATGGAAATTGACGGTAAACAAAAAAGAATGTTTGCTAGTGTACCTTATGATATGAAGAAGATTCATCCCGAGGCAGTTTGGCAAGGCGTTCTTCATCCTGAATCTGAATGGGCTTATGTGAAGCCATTTGGCGCTAGATCTGCCATGAGAGAATGCTATAAGGATTGGGGTAGATTCAAAGGACAAGCTAAGAAACTAAAAGAACATTTATTGAGCAAAGATGAAGATCTTTTTCATAAGATGGCAGAAATTGTTTATGGGGGAGAAATTGAAAACGATACTACTAAAGTATCTGATCTTCCAAAAATTTCAATTATAACTTCTGTTTATAATGGAGATGAATATATTGAAGATTTTATGAAAGATATTACTAGACAAACTATTTTCAAAGATAAGTGTGAATTAATTATTATAAATGCAAATTCGCCTGGAAAAGAAGAAGAAACTATTCTAAAATATGAACGACAATTCCCAGAAAATATAAAATATAAAAAATTAGAAGAAGATCCTGGGATCTATGGAGTGTGGAATTTAGGCATTGATATGGCAGAAGGCGAATACATTACAAATGCCAATCTAGATGATAGAAAAGCTATAAATTCATTAGAAATACATGCTAAAAAACTATACAAAACGCCAGAAGTAGATTTAGTATATTCAGATAGCTTGATAACAGATAGACCCAATGAAACTATGGAACAAAATTCTTCTATGGGAAGAAGATATACATTTCCTGAATTCTCATTAGACAATTTGAAAATAATGAATATGCCACACAATAATCCAATGTGGAGAAAATCAATACATGAAAAATATGGCAAATTCAATGATAAATATAAATCAGCAGGAGATTGGGAAATGTGGCTCCGCGCCGCTAATAAAGGTAGTAAATTTATGAAAATAAACTCTACTCTTGGTTTATATTATTTCAACCCAACAGGGATTTCTACAAATCCAGAAAATAATTCTTGGAAAAAGAAAGAAGAAAAAGAAATTTATAATCTATACTGTGATGACTGAAATGAAAAAAATTATAAGTTTTAGCTTATGGGGAAATAATTTTAGATATACTGGTGGCGCAATTCAAAATGCAGAGCTTGCAAAAATCTATTATCCAGATTGGACATGTAGATTTTATATAGGAAATTCAACTAGTTCTGGAATTATTCATAAACTTTCAAAATTTACCAATGTAGAAATTATAGAAATGCAAGAAGATGAGGATTGGACTTCTTCATTCTGGAGATTTTATGCACTAGAAGATACTCAAGCATCAATAATACTACTAAGAGATACTGATAGTAGATTAGGAAAAAGAGAAAAATGGGCAGTAGACGAATGGATAAAAAGCGATAAACAATTTCACATTATTAGAGATCATCCTTATCATGGTGGCTTTCCTATAATGGCAGGAATGTGGGGAGCAAAAAATTGTGCAATAAAAAATATAAAAGAACTTATAAAAAATTATAAAAACTTAGGTAATTTTTATACTACTGACCAGATGTTTTTAGCGGATATAGTATATCCAACAATAAAGAACAACTGTGTTGTTCATGATGAATTTGTTGAGAAAAAACCATTTCCAGTATTATCTGGAAATAGAAATAATGCTTTTTTTGTTGGGCAAGCATATGATGGAGATGGTTCCGTATTAGATACTAAGCAATATGGAAAAATTTATTATAAAGATTTTTTATTAGAAACAGAGAATATCAAATATGAAAGTGCATTTTAACACTATGGTAAAAAACGAAGGGATCTTGTTGGACAGCATTCTTCCAATATGGAAAAACTATCCAATTGATAAGTTTGTTTTTTTAGATGATAATTCTACAGATAATACGGTTGAAATAATAAAAAAACATCTAGAAGAAAATAGATATAAAATAATAAACGATAAATCAGGAAAATTTCACGAAGCTCGTAATAGAGCCAGAATGCTTCAGTATAGCAGAATAGATGAAGCAGATTTTGTTATTTCAATTGATTCTGATGAATTATTATCATCTAATTTATCGAAAGAACTCAAACAATTTTTAGAAACTTATGATTCTTATGATACTTGGCTTTATTGGTATAACGTTGTTGATTGTTTAGAAAAAACTCGAAATGATCCGTTTTATCAGAATTCTTTTAGAAGTTTTGTATTGCCTCTAAAAAATACCGGAGAGTTTGATCTAAACCAGTGGAAATATCATACACCAAGAGTGCCCATAGTAGATCTTCCAAAAAAATTTACAAAAGAGTATGGTATAATACACTTACAATCAATAAATAAAAAATTTTACGCACTAAAACAATTATGGTATAAACATCATGAATATGTAGAATATAAACATTCACAACACGAAATAAATGAAAGATACGATGTTGTAGTAAACAACTTGAATTTTTTAGAGGTAAAAACTCCACCTGAAATAATAGATGGTATAAATTTTGATGCTTCTGTATTTGATAAGATATTAGAAATAAAACAATACAAAAAGTTTATTTTAGAAAATTATAATGAAGAATTAGTAACATTTGGAAAAGAGTTCTTGCAATGAAGATAAAATATGCATTACATGGGGTAGATAATAATTCATTATATAATGATTTTTGGGAACCTGTTTCCAAAGTGTGGAGATTAAGATTTGATATTACCCCTATTCTTTTGGCAGTTATGACCAAAAAAGAATTTTTAGAAAGAAAATTTGACGAGACTTATGGAAAAGTTATAAATATAGAGCCAATAGAAGGAGTACCTACACATCTTCAAGCTCAATGGGTTAGATTTTGGTATACTATAAATTTTCCAGACGATATTTGTATAACAAGCGATATAGATATGTTTCCTATATCAAAAAAATATTTTATAGAACAACTCAAAGATATAGAGGACAATCAATACGTTCATCTATATTCAAACATGTATCCATATTTGCCGGTTTGCTATCATGTAGCGAAAGGAGAGATTTTTGAAAAAATTTTAAGAATTCCAGAAACTTTTGAATATTCAATAAAAGAAATGATGAGACATGATAAATCAGAATGTATTGAACATATGGGTTTACAAATGTGGAATTTAGAAGAAAAATTCTCTTCTCATAGAGTAAATATATATCCTCTAAAACATGAGATAACCTTATTAAATAGAGAGGGATATAGAGTAGATAGAGATTTTTGGAATTATAATGAAAAATTAATAGAAAAGGATTATTATTTAGACTGTCATAGTTTGCGTCCATACGCAGAACATAAAAAAGAAATAGATAAAATTGTGGAAATATTACTATCATGAAAAAAAAGATTCCTATAATATATTGTATAAATTTAGACAGAAGACCAGATAGATGGAATTTTATGAAAGAACAGTTTGAAAAACATTCTTTAATGTATTATAGATTTTCTGCGGTAGATGGAAAAAAACAATTTTCAAATTTATCTGACAATTATAAAAAAGGTTGGTTAGCTTGTCTTGTAAGTCATTTAAAAATTTTACAAAAAATGATCGACGAAGAAATAAAAGATATGATAATACTAGAAGATGATGCTATACTACACGAAGAATTTGAAAAAAGAGTTATAAAGGCTTTATCTGAGATTCCCGAAGGACCGATTTTTTGTTATTTAGGTGGATCAAATATTCAAAAACCAGAATTATTCTCTGAAAATGTTTCAATATGTAAAGAAACATTATCTACAGTGGGCTATTATATAAATTTAGAATTTGTTAAAAGTATTTTGTTTCCATTTATTACAGAGGTTTCGGTTAACAAAGAAATTGATAGCTTGTATACTGATTTACAGAAACAACAAATGATGTATATTTTATCCCCCAGAGTAGTATATCAAAAAGAAGACTATTCAGATATACAAAGTAATTTTGTAAATTATTCACATCAAAAAGATTTTTAGTTATATGACTTATGTCACTTGCAAAATATTGGGACCATCGGATACAAATTTTGGTCTAGGTAATCAACTATTTAATGTTGCGACCGCTATTTCACTGGCAAAAGATAATAATTGTGTTGCCACTTTTCCTTGTTTAAATGATATAAAAAAATATGGGGATTATAAATATAATATATTTCAAAAATTAAATACATTTGAAGTGCCTAACATAGAATGGAATTTTTTTGTTGAAGAAACTTTTGGGTATAAAAAAATACAATTTAAAAATAATTTAATGCTAAAAGGGTATTTTCAATCAGAAAAGTATTTTAGACACAATAGAGAATTAATTTTAGAAACATTATACAATGATGAAATTATTTATCATTTAAAACATAAATATAAAAGTTTGTTGGAATTAGATAATCCCGTATCTGTTCATATAAGGAGAGGAGATTATTTAAAATTCTCTACTGTTCATACAAATTTAGCAGAAACAGAATATTATAATAAGTGTTTTAACCTTTGTGGATTAGATAGTAATTTTGTTTTTTTTAGTGATGACATAGAGTGGTGTAAAAAAGAATTTTCTTTTTTAAAAAATTCACATTTTATAGAAAAAGATAAAGATTATAATGAATTAATTTTAATGTCTTTATTTAGGATAAATATAATAGCAAATTCCACTTTTTCTTGGTGGGCAGCTTGGCTTAATGATAATCAAGACAAAATTATTTTGTGTCCACAACAATGGTTTGATAAAGATGGTCCAAAAAAATGCGACGATTTATACTGTGAAGGATGGTTAAAAATATGAATGTTGCTGTAATAACGCTTGACTCTTTGAGATATGATACTACTCAAATTGCAAATACTCCTAATTTTAAAAATACTTTTGAAAAACATTCTAATGAAAAGAATTGGATAAGAGTATTTTCACATGGAACTTACACTCTTCCATCACATATGACAATGTTACACAAAGGACATTTTCCTGGCGATCCAAAATTGCCTTTTCCATATGATTGTGGTGAAGGTGGTAAGTCTATATTTAGAAATGATCTACCTTATATTAGGGAAAAACCCTCTTTATTTAAATTACCAGATGCAGAAAATATAGTAAAAGGATTCTCTAAAAATAATTATAGAACGATTGGCATCGGCGGCGTAGGCTGGTTTAATACAAATGTTCAAACTTCAAATTTTTGGGGAAACAGATATTTTGAGGAATTTTATTGGGATCATAGTTTCCACGAAGATAATCCAAATTCACTGCAATATCAAATTGAATTATCAAAAAAGCTTTTAGCTAACAAACAAGATAAAAATATTTTTTATTTTCTGAATATTTCTTCTACACATGCTCCCTATCGAAATAATGGGTATTCTGTTGAAGGGCAAGCAAAAGCTCTTGAATATGTTGATTCTAAAATTGTAGAATTGCTAGAGCTTCTTCCTAGACCTTGTTTTACGATTATATGTGCCGATCACGGAGATTGTTTCGGCGAGGATGGTTATTATGGGCACGCAATATACCATCAAAAAGTATTAGAAGTGCCAATGAATGTGTTTATTATGGAGTAAATAAATGAAGTATCAAAAAGAATTTGATAAATGGTTTAGAGATGACGGCGATAATTTACATCTTTTGAATCATAATTTAAATGAAAACAGTATAGTGTTTGATGTTGGTGGATATATTGGAGAATTTTCTAGAGATATAATTTCTAAATATAATTCTAAAGTTTATGTTTTTGAACCAATAAATGAATACTATAAAATTATTGAAAATAAATTTATTGGAGAAGATGATTATATAAGAATATTTAATTTTGGTTTATCATCTCAAGATAAAGAATTGGTTATCAATATAGATGGTGATGCTTCTAGTTTCCATAAAATAAATAATTTGAATAAAAAATCTATTTGCAAAGTAAAAAGCTTTTCTAAATTTTGTGAAGAAAACAACATTAACAAAATAGATCTTCTAAAAATAAATATAGAAGGTGACGAATATGATTTAATAAATCATATTATAGACACAGGATTAATCACAAAAATTATTTTTTTACAAGTTCAATTTCATGATTTTATTGATAATGCCGAAGAAAAAAGAGCAAATATACAAGAGTTGTTAAAGAAAACTCACGATTGTAAATTTGAATATAAATTTGTTTGGGAAGGATGGCAAAAAATATGAAATTCTATTGCATTTTATATGATACGATGCCATATGCAAAAGATTTAGAAACTATAGCTGAAAGTAAGAATTTAAATTTTCATCATCAAATATCAAATGCATTTACTACTACTTCTGTTTTTTCTCTTTTGACAGGAAAATTACCTTCGCAAATTTTTCAAAATGGCTTTGGATATAATTCTGAAGAATTATTAAGTAATGAACCAATTTGGTGTAATTCTATATTATTTGATCATTTAAAAAAAGATGGATGGGAAATTAGGTTACACAATAGCGTGTGGATCAATGATGTTATTTATAATAGACAAGAAAAAAACTTTTTTTATTCCACCTCATACCCCGGAGGATATGAAAAAGAAAAAAAACATAGATGGGGATTAAAAGAAATAGAAAATTTAACCATAGAAAAAACTCCACAATCGCTTGAGATGCTAGAATCGGAAAAAAAGTTTATAAAACAATTTCAAGAAGAAAAAACCGAAAAAAATATATTTTATTTTATCATTTATCATCATTATCATGCCGCAGCCGCTCAATCTAGAAATCATAATATAGCTAGAGAGTACATGTTAGAATTAATGAATAGCTGGGATTATAATGAAGAAAATTCAATTTTTTGGTCTTTTGCAGATCATGGAAATTTTCAATTTATAGATTCATGGTGTACGCCGCCTCACGCAATAAATACTTGGGCAATTTCAAAAAATAATATTTTTGCCGACAAAAGACCAAAAAAATTAATTTCTATATTGGACTTTTTTGAAACATTTAAAGATATTTTTCAAATAAATATTAAAAGCAATGAATTAGCCCAAAGTATTTATGGGGAACAAGACAAGGAAAGAATTTATTTCTTTGAAGACAGTAGATCTTATGTTGATTTACATAAATCTACAACAGCCGGAGCTGTAGTGTGTAGCGAGTGGAGTGAAAATTATCCAGTAAGTTTATTGCAGTTTTCTTATAATAAACCATTTAAACAGTCAAAATATTTTAGTTATAATTTATCTAGTTTATTTTTGGAAGAAATAAATTACTCAGATAAAATAACTAAGCAAAATATTGAAAAAATATTTAATTGGACAAAGGAGACAAATGAATAACAATTTATGGTTAGATATATGGCAAAAAAAGGGCAAACACTCTTATGATCAACTGCACAAGTATAATGGTTGGGAACACTTTAAACAAGAAGAGTATCTGACGTTTTTACAGCGTTCTTTTGTACCAGTTGTAAAAAAAATTACTAATTCTAAAAAAGTTTTAGAAGTTGGATGTGGAGCTGGTTCGAGCTTGAAATATGTTTCAGAAATTAATAAAAACTTAGAATTAAACGGATTTGATTATAGCGAATCTTTGATTGAAGTTTGCAAAAAAAATTTGAATGGTAATTTTTTTACTTGTGATATAAATGAAGAAAAATGGCCATTCATAGAACAAAATGCATTTGATGTGGTACTTAGTTGTGGCGTATTTATTTATTTTAATAGTTATGAAAATGCTACTGCCGCAATTCAAAAAAGCTTGAAATTATTAAATAAAGACGGAATTTTATTTATTACAGATATATCTGATTTATCCAAAAAAGATTTAGCTTTGGAAATAAGAAAAGAAACCCACTCAACTACAAAAAAGTTCTTTTCAAAAGATGACATACAACATTTATATTATGATAAACAATTCTTTTTAGAGATAGCACAAAAAAATGAACTTAAAGTTCATTTTTTTGATCATGAAGAAATTTGTGATTTTGATTGGAATATATCAAGAAAATATAGATACAATGTTTTACTGGAGAAATAATGCCATTTTATGAAAAAGAAATAGATGATGTAATAGACCGTGGTTTTTTTAGACCTATAGCTGAAAAAATATTGCCATTTTTTAAAAAAATTAACTTTACTGCGTCTAATATAACAACTATTTCTATTATATTTTCATTACTATCTTTAATATTATATCATTGTCATCATTTTTTGTTTTCGGCAATATTTTATTTAACATATTATATTCTAGATTGTGCCGATGGACAATTTGCAAGAAAATATAAGATGACTTCATATTTTGGTGAAGTATATGATTGGAACAAAGATCACATTATAACACTATGTTTTTTACTATATTTTGTTTTCAATCTAGACTTTCTATCTGTATTAATAATACTAATATTAACTCCCATTATGACTATTCATATAGCCATTTTGGAATCAATAAAAAATTATAATAACTATAAATCATTCAACTTTGTTGAAAGTAAAAAATTTTATTTTTTAGAAAAAAAATGGTATAAATATTATAAGTTTTCTAAAGTTTCGTGTTATAAATTCTATAATTTGCTTTTTAAAGAAAAAAGCTATGATTATGTCTACAATTCTTTAAAATATATAAAATGGATGGGTACTGGCTCATATACTATACTTTTTTCTATGCTGCTACTAGGAATAAATAAAATTTTCATATTAACAATAACCTTGTTGTTTGTTTTACTAATAGGACTTTTAAGGATAAAATAATGCAAATTAAAGAAATAAAATCTAGAATAACCTCAGAGGTTTTACATTATGTGATTAAATTTGTAGAAGATAACATAAAAGAGCAGAGGATGGATATTATACCCCCAGAAAATTTTCTTCAATTATCTATTTTAAAACCAAAAAATGGAAAAAAATTCAAAGCACATAGACACATTTATAAAAATATTGATTGTCAGATTATTGCTCAAGAATCTTGGATTATATTAAAAGGAAAAGCTAAAGCTTTTTTTTATGATTTAGATGATTCTCTTTTAGATGAGATTATTTTAGAACAATTTGATTGTAGTATTACCTTAAAAAGTGGTCATAATTATGAAATTTTAGAAGACAACACAATTGTCTATGAATATAAAACTGGACCTTATTTGGGTATGGATAAAGATAAGGAGATGCTATCGCATGATTAAAATAAATATTGGGTGTGGATGGAGAAATTTCGGTAAAGAGTGGATTCATATTGATGGTGAAGATAGCGCGGAGTGTTTCAAATGAGTTTTAAACCTATTGAAGAATTTGAAAAAGAAGTAGCAGCTTTTTTTGGCTCTCCATATGCAGTGGCGGTAGATTGCTGCACGCATGGTTTAGAACTATGTCTTAGACTAGAACAGTCTAAAAAAATAAATGTTCCAAAACATACTTATCTTTCTGTTCCAATGTTAGCAAATAAGTTAGGACTAACGTTGGAGTGGAAAGATGAAAATTGGCAAGATTATTATTATATAACTGATAAGATTATAGATGCCGCAGTATTATGGAAAAAAAATAGTTATATTTTGAATACATACATGTGTGTTAGTTTTCAATTTAGGAAACATCTAAGTCTTGGAAGGGGCGGAATAATATTGCTTGATGATGAGAAAAAAGCAAAACAACTTAAAAAAATGTCATACGATGGTAGAATACCAGATGTGCCTTGGGCAGAACAAAATATAGATTCTATGGGTTATCACTATTACATGACACCAGAAGTTGCTGAACTTGGTTTAAAAAAAATTTCTCAAGCCATAAAAGATACCCCAAAACAATGGAAAATAAACGACTGGCCAAACTTAACACAAATGGATTTTTTTAAGGAGAAAAAAAATGAGTCTTAATGATTATTTATATGATTTAAGAAAACAAAACTTAAGTTATTCGCAAACTTTGCAAGATGTCTTTGCGTTATTATGTAATGATTATAAAACGGAAGGTATTTGTTTGGATCTTGGAAGTTCTGGTCCGTATAAACACTGCAACAATACATTATTGCTTCAATTATTTAATTGGAAAAGTTTTAGTGTGGACATTGAGGAAAATAGTGAAGACTGGAGTAAATTTCCTAATAATAAATTTTATAAAAAGAATTGTACTTCAAAAGAAGATATGGATTCTGTTTTTTTTGACTTGCCTCCATTAATTGATTTTTTGTCATTAGATATTGATGGTGCGACTCTTGCATGTTTAAAATTAATTGATTTAGATAAATATAAGTTTAAATGTATATGCATTGAACATAATAAATACTTAGGAGATAGAGGAACACAAAGATTTGAGCAAAGAGAAATTTTACAAAAAGCAGGATATATTTTAATTTTAAAAAACTGGGGTACCGCCAATTTTCCATATGAAGATTGGTATATTCACCCCAATTTTGTAGATTATAAAAAAGTTCAACACCTGAAAGATTTACCTCCTTTTTGTGAAAATTATGATTTGAATTCATTTTCTTTAAATCATGTAAATAAGATAAATTTACAAAAGAAGAAATTTAATAAAGAAACTCTACAACTTTTAACAGAGGATAAATGAAAAAGAAAGCTCTTATAACAGGAATATCTGGACAAGATGGTTCATACTTAGCGGAATATTTACTATCTTTAGACTATGAAGTATTTGGAATGATCCGCAGACATTCTGTTTCGGAAAACCAAGATTATAGATTGGCGCATTTAGAAGATAAAATAAAGTTGTATTATGGCGATTTATTAGATGTTCCTTCTTTGACTAGAATTGTAGCGGAAGTTCAGCCGGACGAAATTTATAATCTAGCAGCCATGAGCCATGTAAAAATAAGTTTTGACGTTCCAGCCTTTACTATTCAAACTAATGCGATGGGAGTTTTAAATTTATTAGAGGTCTATAGAACGCTTGCACCTAAAGCAAAATTTTATCAAGCATCTTCCTCGGAAATGTTTGGTAATTCCGTAGATGCGGACGGAGTTCAAAGACTAACAACTTCCATGAACCCAGTGAGTCCCTATGGGTGTGCCAAACTTCTTGCGTATAATCTAGTTCGTCATTATCGTAACGCTTATAATTTACATGCGTGTAACGGCATTTTATTCAATCATGAATCTCCAAGACGAGGTTCAAATTTTGTTACAAATAAAGTCGTAAAAACCGCCGTTCAAATTAAAAAAGGTTTAAAAGATAAATTAGAACTTGGAAATTTAGATTCTTATAGAGACTGGGGTCACTCAAAAGATTATGTACGCGCTATGCACATGATTTTAAATTTTGAAAAACCAGATGAGTGGATTGTAGCTACTGGACAAACGCACTCAGTTCGCGAATTGTGTGAATATGTATTCAATAAATTAGAACTAAATTATGAAAAATATGTCATACAGAACCCTATTTTTCTAAGACCAGAAGAATTAAAATATTTAAAAGGCGATTCTTCAAAAACCAGAGAAATATTAAAATGGGAGCCAAATTATACTTTCGAAACACTCCTAGATGAAATGATAGATAATTGGAATGAAAAAATATGAATAAAATATTAGTAACTGGCGGTGGGGGTTTAGTCGCTTCTGCTCTTAAGAAACATTTAGAGGCGAATTATATTTTATCTCCTGAATATGACTTACGAGATGCGGCACAATGCGCCTTAATGTTTGAAAAATATAAACCAGAAAAAGTAATCCATTTAGCCGGGAAAGTGGGCGGAATAGCAGCTAATCAAAATAAATTAGCAGATTTTTTCTATGATAATATTACAATCAATACAAATGTTTTACACTTTGCGAAAGAATATGGTGTAAAAAAAGTTTTTTCAATGATGAGTTCCTGTATTTACCCTAGTGATTCTTCTTATCCGCTTTTAGAAAAAAATATTCACAATGGAGAACCACATCCTTCTAATTTTGCATATGCATACGCTAAAAGAATGTTGGATGTACAGTCCAGAGCCTATAGACAACAATATGGTTGTAATTTTATAACAGCTTCTCCTAATAATATTTTTGGAGAAAATGATAATTTTGACATTAAAGATAGTCATGTAATACCAGCTATTATAAGAAAAGTATATGAAGCCAAACAAAAACAAACAGACGTAATTCTCTGGGGAGATGGTTCTCCTTTAAGAGAATTTACATATTCTGGAGATGTAGCTAAAATAATTTTATTTTTGTTAGAAAACTATAATGAACAAGAGCCAATAAATATTGGCTCAACAAAAGAATATTCAATAAAAGAAGTGGCAGAATATGTTTGTGATATTTTTGATTATAAAGGAAAAATAGAATGGCAAAAAAGTGAATTACAGGGACAACTTAGAAAGCCATCTGATAATTCAAAATTATTGCATTTAGGATGGAAAGAGGAAGAATTTTCCGATTTTAAAAATAATTTAAAAAATGTATGTAAATGGTTTGAACAAAATTATCCAAACGTGAGAGGATATATTTAAATAAAATAGAAAAAAGATAAATTAAATTTTATATATAATAAGAGAATAACAAAATGATAGATAACAAAAAAAGAAAAATATTTAAATCTATTTCTTATAGAATGCTTGGAACCCTAAGTATTTCAACAATATCTTATATGGTTACAGGCGACATTAAATCATCTGGATTAATTGGTGTTATTCATATGTTTACCAATATGATAATATATGTATTACACGATTTTTTGTGGGAAAGAATTTCTTGGGGAAAATCAAAAGGTATGTTCATCCAAATGACCGGATTGAGTGGTTCTGGAAAATCTACAATTGCCAATAAAGCCAAAATAGAATTAGAAAAACAAGGCTACAAAGTAGAAGTAATAGATGGAGATTATTATAGAGAACATTTATGTAAGGATCTCGGTTTTTCTAAAAAAGATAGAAATGAAAATATTAAAAGGCTTGGTTTTGTAGGAAACGTGTTGGCAAAAAATGGAATTATTTCAATAATGTCTGCAATAAATCCTTATGAAGAAATAAGGGCAGAATTGAGAAAATTTGGAGAACACATAAAAACAGTGTATATAAAGGCAGATATTTCAGTGCTTTCACAGAGAGATCCAAAAGGGCTTTATAAGAGAGCCACGCTGCCAGACGATGATCCTAATAAATTAAAAAACTTTACTGGAATTTCTGATGTTTTTGATTCGCCTTTAGTATGCGATTTAACTATTGAAACTGATAAATCTTCAGAAGAAGAATCTGTAAAAAAACTTGTAAAATATATAGTTGATAATACTTAACAAACTTAAGAGGTAAATAAAATGAGTCGTGCAATGTTTATAGGAAGATGGCAACCATTTCATAATGGTCATAAATGGCTTATTTCTCAAAAATTAAATGAAGGAAAGCCAATATTAATTTGTGTCAGAGATATACCACCGGATGATAATAATCCCTTTACAACAAAACAAACAATAGAGATGCTTAAAAAGGTTTATGAAACAGAAAATGTTGAAGTCATAAAAATACCCGATATAGAAAGTGTTAATTTTGGAAGAGGCGTCGGATATAAGATAATAGAACATAAACCAGAAAATGACATATATAATATTTCTGCAACCGATATAAGAAAAAAGATTCTAAACAATGATAGTTCTTGGAAAGAACATGTAGATGAAAAAATTCAAGAAGACATAAAAAAGTATATTTATAATTTTTATGATCACTATAAAGGCGCTTAGATTTAAATGAAATATGAAATTTGGAAAATGTTGAGTTTTGGCAGTGGAGAACTTCAACCACTTATATTAAATAAATCATTTGAAAATTTTGTAGATGCATATGTACAATTTCAAAAATTAATAAAAACAACCTCGCGTTGTATTATTTTAAATGAGGGAGAAAATAAATGAAATTATCACCACAAGCACACGCAGCACTCATGATGTGCTTACAAAAATGTATTATAGAAGAGATAGATATTCGCCCACTATTGGATGATTTAGATTTTGCTGTAACGGGAGATAAGCAAGATCAACTTATTGTTCTAAATCCACCAACATTCAAGATGGATCAACCAGAAGAACAACAATCTAAATTTGAGTGGTAAAATGGAACAAAAAATTCAAAAACCTTGGGGCTACGAAATCATCTGGGCAAGAACAGACCAATATGTCGGCAAGATGCTCAAGATAAATCAAGGATGTAAATTATCTTTACAATATCACGAAAAGAAGAGAGAGACAGTTTATGTCTCAGATGGTGTCTTGGAACTTCATCTCAAAGATAAAATTGTCTTTCTACATAAGGGAGAGTCCTTTCACATTGAGCCAGGAACAATTCATAGATTTGCTTGCCCCGAGGGTGCTTGGGGTGTAGAGCTTATGGAAGTGTCTACTCCCGAATTAGATGATGTTGTACGTTTACAAGATGATTATGGGAGAGTATAATGCCATATTATCATTATTACTGCAAATCATGTGATAAAGATTGGGAAGAGATGCATTCAATAAATGATCTTCCCGGTAATTGTCCTTTCTGCGAAACAAATAATTTTCACAGAATACCAGCTTATGTCACCTCAATCAAAAAACACCAAGAGGCACAAAAGGCAAAAGTTGGCGAAGTTATAAAACAATATATTGAGGACAATAAAGAAGTTTTGAGAGATTATAAGCAGGAACTAAAGAAGAAGGAATTATGATTTATTTATTTTTTTTGGCATCGCTAGGATTGAATATAATTACCGTTTGGTACATATTCAACATGTTGAAGCTAAATGTTTCTATCTTCGAAAATACCAAATCTCTCAAAGAAAAAATTTCTTTTTTCAACCAACATCTTTCTAAAATTTATGGAATGGAAACATATCATGGCGACACAACAATAAAAATGTTGATTGATCATTCCAAACAACTTACAGATGATTTAGATAACTTCCTCGATTCAATGGAATTAGAGGAGAAAGATGAGGAATAACAATCCAAGCCCTACAAAGTCAAATTATTATTTTACTCAAGTTCATGAAGATGCAATATTAGAATATTGCTCAATAGGGACCACTAGAGAAAGAAAGTCGGAATTATATGTAGCCCTCATCAAACCAGCTTTTGATGAGATGGTTGATAAAATTATATTGACCTATAAATTTACAACTCTTCCTAATATTGAAGATTTGAAAGATGATTGCAAGGTTTGGCTTATAACGATTCTAGATAAGTATGATACAAATAAAGGATCAAAAGCATTTTCTTATTTCTCAGTTATCACAAAAAACTGGTTTATTCACAAGACAAAAAAGAATAACAGAAGCCTCCAGAAAGAGATTGCTTCTCAAGATATTCTAAATGAATCCGAACATAATAATCTAATTCTTTCTAATCCTTATGAAGATGTAAGAGAAGATAGAGAGTTTTGGGCACATCTATTCAATGAAATTGATGAATGGAATGAGTTGCCACTCAAGGAAAATGAAAGAAAGGTCTTGTCTGCTATTCATGACCTATTCAATAATATTGACCAAATTCAAATTTTCAACAAAAAGGCTATTTATTTATATCTAAGAGAAATAACCGGACTAAATACAAAACAAGTCGTTTCAAGTTTGATGATATTGAGAAAGGTTTATTTTGAGTTCAGGGAGAAGTGGAACTCAGGAGAGATATAATGAAAGCCAGTAAGCTTACTGAAGAAGCTATAGAAAATATAAGAAAAGATCGTGAATTGACTCATGAATTCATTGTTGAGTTGCGTCAAGAGATCTATAACAATAGAACTGCTTATCATGAAGTTGGACAAACATTTGCAAAATATTTAGAAAACCTGCAAAGATCCAACGAACAGCTTGTAAAACTGGTTGCTCTTCATACAAAAAAAGATAAATCTGACTCATTATCAAAAGGCGAAATAGATAATATTTATGATGCGATAAGCGGGAAAGATGAGTAATGCCAGGACAAGATAGATCGATAAATCAAAATCTAGATAATGGTATACCAAACGCTGATGCTCTAAGAGCAGCAGAAACTGCTTATCAAGATAGCCTTATATCTTATGTAATTTATCTCACAAAGAAACAACTTGAACCAGACAAGGACAAGGGAGTTTCTTTTTATTATGGTGTTATAACAAATATCATAACTGATGATACACCAAATTACGATAGAAGAGATATATTTCATTCATATATTGATAGAGCAGAAAGAACAAATTATACAACTGTAAAACCTAACACAAGCAGAACAATTTATTTTGTTCACATTCCTGCTCTTCATTCTATATTTTTCAATAATGAAAACTTTGCTTCTGAAAAGAAAGAGTTATTTCCTGAAGATTTATTCAAATTTAGAATAGAAGTTCTTAGTGATTCTGTTGAGAGAGATAAAGTTCAAATTGGTTCACTTGTCAAAATTAGATTTGAAGACAACAATAGACACAAAAATGGTGTTATAGAAGGTGTTGTTGAACAAAATATTCTTCAACTTTTGACAGATAAAAATACACAACAAGCCGTTCTTGAAAATTTTGAAGATTACCGCAATTGTCTTCAAGATCCTTTGGTAAATGCTGGTGGGCAAGGAAGAATTCTATTTTCTTCAGTTCTGACCAATAAAGATGTTATGTCTCTTGGATTATTTGACTTCTTTGAATATTTTACTAATTCCTTCGCTCCAGAAGCAGAAAAAAAGTTTGCCTCTAATGATACTACAGTTGTGTATTCTTTTGATTCTTCTCCCAATTCTTTCAATAATGTGGAATCTTTTAGGGCTTCTAATCAATATTTCAATGATGTTCCTCTTGAGACAACAACCGGAAAATATTCTATTCAATCAGAAAATACTATTACTCAAGCCAATATAATAAGATTGAAAATTGATACTACTGATGATACC
>Ga0070749_10001238_pt1 | contig 17293 bp, 21 predicted proteins | sample VirMetDEL_Nov_18_FD_75180 | JGI IMG/M metagenome (GOLD analysis project Ga0070749, IMG submission 75180) | Aqueous microbial communities from the Delaware River and Bay under freshwater to marine salinity gradient to study organic matter... | ecosystem: Environmental > Aquatic > Marine >...
AACTTTTAATTCACCAGAATTACTTCTAACAACACTTAATGGTATATTGCATTCAGTTTCAACTTTTTTTAATTTTGGTATTACTTGTGTAAACCACCATTTTAAATTATTTTTAATTAATTCACGTTTATTTTGTGATTCATTTTGTTCAGTTAAATATTTAATTCTTCTTTTAGTTCTTTTATCTCTTAATTGTTTTGACATTTCTTTATTGCATTCATAACAATATTTATAATCATATTGTGTTCTACGTCCACAACATAAACAATCATTACAAGAATATAATTTATGTTGTAATTGTTTTTCATATTTTAAATTAATTTTAATTAACATATCATTATAATGCATTTGGTTAGACATGAAAAATATTTTACGTAATAAATCGTTTGGTAATTTAAAAAAATTAAAACCATTCATTTTTACTTTATTTTCATTTAATTTAATAATTTTATTATTTTCAATTTGTTTACAATATTTTTTATAATTAATAATATAATCTTTTAATTCATCACGATTTTTAATTTCTTTTAAAAACCATTTACAATATGATTTATCTTTTACCATTACATGAACTGATTTACCAGCATATTTACCAAAAGATATTTTGTAATTTTCCATTTTATCACACATTATTATGATTACATATATTTAATTAATCTTTAAGTATTTTTCGTTTTTTTACAATTTATTAATTTCATGTATTTAATATAATTCAATTTATTTTAATTTAATTTAATTCATTACGTGTTTACGTCATAAAAAATAAAAAAGTTTAAAATATTGATTTTTTGCTGATTTTTTGTGTGCTACCCCCTACAATTTTTTTTTCATCGTCATAAAAGCATTTTATTTTATTTTAATTTTATTACGTGTTATGTAGTATAAAAATATAACTAATTTTAATATAATTTAATTTAATTTAATTTATTTCAATATATGCATGTGATTCATTTAGATTCATTTAGATACTAATAGATACAAAAAGATTCACGTTAGTAGATTTTTTTAGACGTATTACGTAATAAATATAATTAAAATATATTCAAAATAATTTAAATATATTAAAATCCATAAAAACTAATTTTAATTCATTTTAATTTTTTTCTTTGCTATAAATATAAAGAATGTCATCAAGTGAATCAGATTCAGATTATACACCATCAGATGATACGTGTGATACAAGTGGATATTGTGAAATTACGAAATCACAAGAAACACAATTAAGAAAACTTAAAGAACTTGGTGAATTAAGAACAGAAAATATTATTGAAATACAATATTTAGAACAACTTATTAAAGATTCAAGTATGACAGATGAACAAAAATATCAAACTGGAAAGTGTTTAGAAATGTTAATTAATTGTAGTAATGCTTTTATTAATAGTTTTGCTGATAGAAAACATTAAATTATGGTAATCTTGTAATATTTATCTTTGGAAAAAATCTACAATTTTCATATTTTTTATTACTTCTTCTTTTACTTGAAATATCAAATACAATATTTTTTGATAAATTAAGTTCTTCTGCAATATCTTCAAGACATATAAACTCTTGATTAAAGCATACAATACCATTTTGTTCAATAATACATAACCACTTATTTGTTTTAGATTTCATTTATATTCTATATAATATAATTATTTTATCTTTAAGTAATTTTACAATTAATTAAAATAATCTACATTTTAAGATTTTGTGTGATATTGCAATATTTTAATACACCACGTGCTTTAATTTGACCATGATAATAATTACTAATAATTTGTGAATCAACATTTAAATAATATGACATTTCATTTATTGTATCACACTTAATAACTTTGAATGGATTTGTTTTTTCAACTGAATCAAATATTGTTAAATACCATATCAGATTTTTCTTGTTTCCCATTTATATTATTAATCAAGAAAATAATTTTAATCTAAAAATAATGAAAAAATTAAATCTGGTGGAACTCTATATTTATCAATTCTATTAATAGAAATACATTTTTTTCTTAATTTATCATCTGCTCTACCAAGATTTACTTTATGTATTTTATGATTTTCAACATTAATCATATTTCCACATTTTCCAGATTTATCACATATTAAATTATTCCAATCTTTTTTATTAGTCCATACACGTGTTTTCTTTTCATACCCCCAATCACTATACATACAATAACTAACATCATAAAATGGTTTATCTTTCATAATTTCTCTATCTTTTAATCTACCAGTTGCTGGATTTTCAACAAACCATAATTCTGGATTAAAGTATTCAATAATTTCAAAAGTTTTAAGAACTAATTTATCAGATTCATTCATGTCATTTACTATATCTTCTTTTGTAAATACTTTACCATTTCTTTGTCTACCAATCCAACAATTTTGCAATCTACTATATGAAGTGCATGGTGGTGAACCCCATACAATATCAAAATCATCTTTTTTATATTGTTTATAATTAAAATCCATAATATCACATTTATGGTCTGCTGGTAAAATCATATCTACGCTTACAACGTCCCAACCAAGTTCTTTACAACATTTACTGACTGAACCAGTTCCAGAAAATAGTTCTAATACTTTTACCATTTATAATATTAGATTATAAATTATTTCTAATATTTTTTTCTAAAATAAAGTAAATGAATATTCCAAAATTACCAAATGAAATTATAATGGATATACTTAAATACCGAAAAGATATTAAATATTTAGATAGAAAATATGAAGAAGCACAAATAAATAAATTACAATTACTTGAAGAAATAAATTATATGGTTGACGATTTAGAAATGTGTTTAACTAACATGTTTGATAATTATGATAGTTATGAAGAAGAAGAAATAAAAGAATTAGAAGATACACCATATTCTTTATTATTATTAGAAAATGTATGTAATTTTAAGTTTTATGTAAAATGTGAAGATAATCAAAATATATATGATGAAACAGAAGATTATTAGCATAGCATACTCCGTTTAGAAAGTTATTTCATCACTAAATAAAGTTAGTAATCTATGTGGAATATAAAATACTTTTTTCTGTTCTAATTTACCACGTGTAGTTCTTTTCCACCAATCTAAAAATATTGTTTTATTATTAATATCATCAATATCAAAATCATAATAATATAAACCATCTTTATATAAATACCAAAATACATATTTCTTTTTATCATGATTTGCAATAGCATCAAATATTTTTTCTTTACCAATAATTGCTGTTGGAAAATCATCATGATTTAAATCTCTACTTTTTAATTCATCACATCTATTTGGTTCACCATAGATTCTAAAATCCATTAATGAAAATCTATTTTTCTTCAAATAAAACTTATAACAAGTATTTTTATTTAGAAAGTTTACAACACGTTTTTCATTAATTTTACCAGTTTCATAATCTTTTTGAAATAACTCATCAAATGTTTTTTCACAATTCATTAATATACTTAATATATTTATTTTTTAAGTATTTTTCGTATTTTTTCAATTAATAATCATCACCACCACCAACATAAGCATCATCAGTTCTTGCTCCATCAAGATTACTATCATATTCATAAAACTTTAAGAATGCTGGTTGGTGTGCTGAACGAGTTGCTGTTCCAGTAGTAGATTTACCACCAGCATTAATATAAATACTACCACTATAATAACATCTACCATATAACGCCATCTTATATTCAGTTCCAATAGTTAAATTATGAAAGTGAAACTTACTTGTAAGATATGTATTCTCATAACTTGTAAAATCTAATATTTCTTTTAATGAATATCTGCTTGTATCACCATTAAATAATCCAAGTTTATAACCATCAATAGATACTGGTGAAGAAGTTAAAGTTGTAGAAAATGGACTTGTTCCACCAGTTGCAACAGCAACACCAATATTAAATACCATACCAGCAGTTAAAGTATTAGCATAAAATCCATATTCTAAATAACCAGTAGTTGACGTAGCAGTAAAATGAACTTCTAATGTATCTGTTCCAACATCTTGACTTCCATTAAATACAAACTTATTAGCAGTATTATATATTCTAACATAATTCTGTGTATCATTATCAATATGTGAATAAGACATTAATTTCTCTGGTATAGAAACTTGCATTAAATCAGTTCCAGTAGCACCAGTCCAACCAGTTGGTGTAGCATTATTAGCACCACCATCATACATTTTTTTAATCTGTAAAGTCATACCACCAAAAGCATAAGAACTTAATGAACCACCAGTTGGTGGATTTCCAGTAAATATAACTGGACCAAGATAAAAGTTAATATAACTTTTAGAATTATGAATAGTCCATATACATACACCAATATTTTTATCAATATTAGCACTTACATTTCTTAAAGTAAAAGTAGCATGATGTTGTTTTGGACTATCAGAACCACCATCAAATAATACTTGTTTTGTGTTATTTAAATAAGTTGGTTGGTCAGCATCTTCTGGTGATGCAGCATCAACATCATATAATTTTGCCCACATTCTACTACCATCATCTTTAACAGCATAATAACTCCATTCTACAATAAAATTAGTAGCAATCATACTATTAGTTTTTAATTTTACATATAAAACATCATTAATTTCACTCCAAGCAGTAGAAGTTGTAGAATATAATCTTTGTATTCTTGCAGTTGGTTTAGACATAGCAATTTCACGTGTATCATATTTAAAACATGATTCATCAATTCTAATATTTCTCATTTGTGTAGTATTTTCATCATTACTACTACTAACACCAGCATCTCTTCCAACAATTTCACCATTACTATTAATACTCCAAAATATATTACCATTACCAACTATATTAATATTACCATTAGAACCATCAATATCTAATGTTTTAGTAGAACCACTATCACTAAAAAACTCTAAATCATAACCATTTTTTACTTGAATACCAGTATTACCACCACCAGTTCCATTATCTCTAATTTCTAATGATTGTGCATGAATATGTTCTTCTGTTATATCACCAATTACATCACCACGAAAAACACCATTTGTTAAAGTAATATCACCATTTGTTAATGTTATATTTCCGTTAGTAGATGACATATCACCAGTAAAAGTTGTAGTTCCACCAATAGTAGTATTACCAGAAGAATCAACATTAAAATTAGTAGCAGTTTTTTGTTGTAATGTATTATTAAATATTATTGTATCACCATCAAGTGTAGTAGCATTTACTTCATTACATTCTAAATTACCAGCAGTAGTAATATTACCAGTAGCAGTTATAGTAGTAGAACTTGTTAAACTTGTTCCAACAATAGAACTACCAGTAATATTTCCATTAGTAATAATATTTCCATTACTTAATATTTCACATGTAGCAGTTCCAGTTTTTGGTAATTGTAATAAATCTGTTTTTACTCTATCAGTATCTAAATGTGTGCAATCTACATTATTAGCATTAACATTATTAAAAGTAATAGTTCCAGTATGATTATTAACATTTAAATCTTCACACGTTATAGTTCCGTCTTTCTCTAATAATATTTTATATGAATCACCATCAGTTCCGACACCAATATAACCAGCACCAGTCCCAGTAGCAGTAATATTTCCAGCAGTTGTTATACTACCACCACTAACTAAACCAGTAGCAGTTATAGTTGTAGAACTTGATAAACTAGTTCCAGCAATAGAACCACCAGTAATACTTCCATTAGTAATAATATTACCAGTATCAAATATTTCACATGTAGCAGTTCCAGATTTTGGTAAACTAATTTTATTTGTTCTTATTTGATTAAATGCAATTGTTCCAGTATGTGATAAAACATTAATATCAATACAATCAATAATACCATTAGAACCATTTAATTCTATATTAACATCACTATTATTTGGAGCATACATATCAATTCTACCACCACGTTTTACAAGAATATTTCCACTTGTTCCATCTAATTCAAGACGTTCATCACCATTAGTTGGATTATATATTTTTAAATCACCATTAGAACCATCAATATCAAAAGTTCTTGTTGTTCCATCATCAGTAAATAAATCAATTTTTCCACCATTATTAATTAATAAATCATTACCAGTATTTATTGTAATATTTCCATTTGTAGTTATATCACCAGTAGAACCAATAATTGAATAATTATATGGTGAATTAGCATTACTTGAACCACGTATATCAGTAGTAAATATTCCATTACCATCAGCAATTAATGAATTAGTAATAGTAGTATTATATAATGTTGTATTACCACCAACTACACTTAAATTACCATTAGTTAAAGTAAGATTACCATTAAGTGATGAATAATTACCAGCAACAGATAAATCTCCGTTTTGATATGCTGAAAGATTAATATTTACATTACCAGAAAAAGTAGCAGTATCAGTTTCAGAATCACCATTCATTAATAAAGTTTTACCAGTAATATTACCATCAGAACCATCTAATATTATTGTTGGTGTTCCAGTTTTTGGTAAATCAATAACATCTGCTGTAAACTTATTAGCATTTATAGTTCCAGTTGTTGAAAAACTTATATCACTTGCAATCAAACTTCCAATAATAGTTCCATCTTTAATTTTATTATTTTCAATAGTTTTATCTTTTAATTTTATATTTTCAATACTATTATCTGGAATAGTTGTAGATTCAACAAAATCCCATTCAAGTTTACCAGTAGTTCCATTTTTAGCAATAACTTGATTTGGTAATCCAGCATTACCATTAATTCTTATAGCATTTACATTATCACCAATTCTAATATTATCTATTGATAAATCAGTAGCACCACTTAATGTTCTTCCAAAGTTTCTTGATACACTCATTATAATATATTTAGATAATATTTCTAAAATCTAAAATTAATGTATCTTAAATTATTTTCTTCATTAAATGTATAAATATGTCCGATACTGAAAATGATTCTACTATTAATGAAACAATTAATGAAAGTGTTGAAATAAATGATGGTGAAGCAACAAGAACTTTACAAAAACCAAAAAAACCAAGAACAGAAAAACAAATTGAAGCACTAAAAAAAGCACAAGAAAAACGTGCTGAAAATATTGAAAAACGTAAAAAAGAAAAAGAACAAAATAAAAAATTAAGTAAAAAAGAAAAATTACAAAAAGAACTTGAAGAATTAGAAGATGGTGTAATGATAAATGAAGATGAACTTAAATGTAATAAAGTTGGTAAAGAAATAAATCCAAGTAATAATGGATTTAATGAAGATATTGATACAGAAGCATTAATTAAAAAACATGAAGCAGAATTAAGAAAACTTGCATTATCAAAAGTAAAGAAAAAGAAACCAGTAAAACAAACTATTGTATATGAAAGTGAATCATCTGAAACAGAAGAAGAAGAAATTATTATAAAGAAAAAACCAAAGAAACAGAAAAAGAAACCAAAAAAGAAAGTTGTATATGAATCTCCAAGTGAAAGTGAATCAGAAGATGAATATGTAGAACCAACACCAGTAGCAAGAACTAAATTACGATATGGTGATGTATTTAGATTTCAGTAAAATTAATTTAATAACTAAAATAAAAAATATATATTATTATTAAGTATAATGGAAATAACTGAAATTGAACCAGAAAAGAAAATTGTATTATCTAAAATTGATTTTTCATGTGATGATGTAGATGAAACAATACCAGCACCATTACCAAATCAACTTAATTTTTTTATGTTGATTTCTGGTAAACCACAAAGTGGAAAAACTTCACTAATACTCAACTTAATTTGCAAGAAAAATAAAGTATATAACCAACGATTTGATAGAATATATGTATTTAGTCCATCTTTGATTACATTAAAAGATGACCCATTTGGTGAATTACCAGATAATCAAAAGTTTTCTGAATTAACACCACAAGATTTAGAACAAGTATTAAATGAAATATCTAATACTGGTGAAAAAATATTATTTATTATGGATGATGTTGTAAATGATATGAAGAAAAATGGTGTATTAACAATACTAAATAAAATGTTAATGAATCGTCGTCATCTTGCTGGTGCTGGTGGTAGTTGTAGTTTTATTATTACTACACAAATATATAATAAAGTTCCAATAACATTACGTAAAACAGCAACACAAGTAATATTATATCAAACAAAAAATAAAAAAGAAATTGATACTATATTTGATGAATTAATATTAATTCCAAAAGAAGATTATTATGAAATATTAAAGTATTGTTTTGATAAAAAACATAATTTTATTTATATAGATGTTAATAAACCACATGATAAAATGTTTCATAAATGTTTTAATGAACTATCATTTAAATCAAAAAATGAAATAGATTTTTAAGAAAATGCTCTCTGCTGTAAAGCAGTAGTATCTTTTAATTTTTGTCTGATACTATGTAAAGTTTGTAATTTATTTCTATCATCATGACCACGCATATTATCTAAATACATGCTTGGGTCATCATAATGACTATGTTTATATATTGGAACTACTGGTTTACCAATACTTCCACCACCAGTTCTTCCATGAAAATCACCATATCTACTTTGATGAAAATCATTAACTGATGGAAAACTTAATGGTAAACTTGTATCTCTAAATGTATCACCGAATCTTTTCTGAACACTTAAACTCATTATTATATTTATAATGAATATTTTAAAAATTATATTTATAAAAAAATTATTTTAATTATCAAGAAAAATCAACAACAAAACTTCCAGTTCTTTTTTCATATCCACTATATTTTTGTTCTTTTTTCTTTAACTTTTTCTTTTCATTTTTTACTGATTTTTTAGTTATTGGTTCTCCCCAATTATATCTTGCAATTATTGGTAGTAATTCTTCTGGTAATTTTGGATAATGTTTTCTATACCATTCAATACCATCAATTTCATTCTTAACTTGTAAAAATGAATATGGAACTCCATTTTTATGTGGTGTTTTACCATCTGTTCTTTTACTATTTAATGTATCAGCATCTACAAAATAATCGTAATTATCACTATCTGTATATTCTTTTTCTTCATTTTTTCCACATATATAATTTAATTTATCATCAGTTTCATTAAATATCATTTTATTTCCACTTGGTAAATTACAATTATTTATTAATTTTTTTTGATTAATTTTATTATAACGTGGGTCTTTATCAACACCAATTCTAACACCAACTGCTGTTTTAATAGTAAATGGATTTTTGATTAAAAGTGGGTCTGATTTTAAAGTATTCATATTATACTATATATTTAGAAAATAATTTTCAAATAATTTTAGTCAATTTTCACAAAACTACTTTTTCTATCAAAACAACTTAAATTGTTATAATCTTTAATTTCTTGAATCTTAATATCTATTTCATGAATTAAATCATCATGTTGATTTTGTGATTCAATTAATGCAGTTTTTAATTCTTCTAAATCAATTATTTTTCTATTTACTGACCATCTACCAAACATATAACAACCAGTAAAAAATCCACCAATACCAGTTATTCCAAATAAAACATTATCAATCATTATATACTTAATAACAAGAAAATAATTTTCAAATAATTTTAGAAATCTTAAATCACAGATAAACTTCGTTAAAATAAATTATTATGGATATTCTAAAATAATTATATAACTTAAATATATAAAGATGCCGAAGAAGTCAAAACAAAGTGTTAAGCAAATACCAGCAAAAGTTGGTGCTAAAACCAAAACTAAATCTGGTGATAAAGTTGAAGTGGTGTTAAAAACTACAAAAATAGTAAAAGATAGAACACGTGGAAAATATAAACCACGTAAGAAAACTAAAAAGAAAGAAAAACAAGATGATTCATTATCATTATTACGTCAACAAATTGAACTTGAAAAATTACGTAAACAACAAGAAGCAGTAAGATTTGAACCACAACAAAGATTTAGAAATAGTAGAACTGGTAGTGATATAAATCAATTTTTTAATAAACAATCTAAAAATGATGGAACAAAAGAAGTTGTTGGTGAATTATCAAAAGAAGTAAAAGCATTACGTGAAGAATTAAAAAAGAAAGATGAAAAACCAACAGAAGAAGAAAAACCAAAATCACAATTTGTTCAAGAATTAGAAACTACACAAAATGAAATACAACGTCAAAGAATACAACGTGGTATTGCACGTAGAGATGAAGAACAAAGAAGATTACAAAACCAAAGACGTATTGAAGAGTTTGAAAAGAAAGAAAAAGCAGAAAGATTACGTAGAGAACGTGGTAGAGAAGCACAAAGAAATGAAAGAACAGCATTACAACAATCACGTAGTTCTACATTTGACCAATCAAAAAGTGGAACTATTGAACAATTTGAAAAAAGAGAATTACAAAGTAGAGAAGATATATTAAAACAAGAACAAGAAAGATTACGTAAACAACGTGGTGAACAAGCAATAAAAAAAGAAAGACAACAAAGAGAACTACAAGAAGCAATTCAGAAAGAAAATGAACGTAGAGATAAACAAAAACTTTTAGATAAACAAAAAGAATTAAGTGAACAAAAAGAATTGTTTTCAAAAGATATTATACCACCACAACCAACACGTGGAATAAAAAGAACACAAAAAACTACAAGACCAACACCAATACCAGAACCAGAACCAACACCACGTTCAGTTGCTTCAACTATTGTATCTGATTTTGAATCTATACATTCTTCTGATTTTAATCAACCAAAAAGTTCAAATCCAATTCATAGACAAAGAACTATACAACAAGTTAGTAAAGATATAGTTGCTAATTTAGATAATGAACCATTATTAAAAAGAGAAAGACAAAGACATGATGCTGAACAACAAAGACCACCAATAGAAAGACAAAAACCAGTATTAAAATTATCACAACCAAAACAATCATTTGATGATGTAGATGATTTATTATTTGAAGATGTTAGTGAGTTTGAAGATGTTAGTGAAGTTGAACCAAAAGATGATTCAGTTCCAAAAGATGTTGCAAAAGATATTTTAAGTGGTGGTTTAGAAAAAATTGAAAAACGTGAAAAAGCATTAGATGATTTATCATCACAATTAAGTGAACAAGTATTAGATGAAGCATTAGATGAATTAACAGAAGAACAACGTAAAGAAAGACGTAGAAGTTTTAAAAAAGAAGCAGAAGAAGATGAAGAAAGACGTAAAACACCAGAAAAGAAATTACGTGAAGAAGCAGAAAAATTACGTGAACTTCAAGTAGAAGGTGATAAAGCATATCAAGATAGATTAAAAGCACAAGAACAAATTGCTAATGATGAAAGAATTGCAAGAGATTTATTATTACAAGAAGCAAGAAAAAAAGATAGACAACTTGAAGATGAAAAAATAGACCGAGTCATGAGAGAACTAAAAGATAAAAAACAAAAAGAAAAGAAAAAAGCACGTGATAATCTACGTAAAAGAGAACAAAAAGAATTAATTGATGAAACACTTGGTGAAATTATAAGTGAATCAGTAGAAGCAAGTGAACGTGGACAAGCAAGAAAAACAAAAAAATTAAGTAAATCAGTAGTTCAATCAGCACTTGGAAGTGGACTTGCTAATGAAGTTATTACAGCAACACAAAAAATACCACGTAAACCAAGACAACAAACAAATGTTGAACAAAAAATTGGTGATTTAGTTCATAGTGATTATACTAAAAAAGTTGGTAGAAAAGCATATTCAGAAGAAGATGCTAAAAGAGTTTTTGATGTTAAAAAAGATGCAAGTAATCTTAAAGAAAAAATATCATTATTATTTCCAAAATATGTAAGACAAAACATGTTTAGTCCAAAACAAACATTAGAACAATCAAGAAAAACAATACAATCTGTTATGGATAAAGTAAAAGAAGATGGTGAATTAACTGGTTTACAAGCAGTAAAATTAAAAAGATTACTTGATGAACTTGCTTCCATGCTTCAAGAAGTTGTAAATATTGAAAATAAATATAGAGATAGAACAAGTAAAAATAGAGAAACAGATGATGAAAGACGTTTACGTATACGTAGAGAACAATCTGAAAGATTTGGTATAGTCCGACAAGAAGAAGAAGAAGAAGATTTTGATGAAGATTAAAATTATAATATTATATTTATGTAAAAAAATTATATAAATTATTAATATAAAATGCCGAGTAAAATAAGTCAAGATGCTTTAAAGATGGGTTTGATTTCTAAAAAACAATATAATAATCTACCAGATTATCTATTAGATGATATATCAAAAAAGAAAATGGACGAATCTAAACCAAAGAAACCAGTTAAGAAAAAGAAGAAAAAGTAAAAATAAAAATAATATATATATTATATTAAATGAGTTATATTATTCCAAACAATTCAAAAAGTAGTATAATATTATATTTAGATAGTAGAGATGCTACTTCATATCTTGCTACAAAATTAGAAACTGATAATGATGGTAATAGTAGACAAGTAAATCTAAATAGTTATTTTCAATATACATTACAAGAAAATATTGAAGTTCCATTAAATCAACGTGCATTAGTATCTTTACAATCTGCTACAATTCCATATAGTTTTTATAATATTAGAACTGATATTAATGATACTTTAATTTATTCTGTTCAAAATGAAAATACTGGTAGTTCTACTAATGCACAATTATTAACTTTATCTGCTGGTAATTATACTGCTTATTCACTTGCTACTGAAATTATTGATGCTGTTAATAGTCATATAATAGACGTAAGTTATACTTTTAATATGGAATATGATTCAGATAAAAATAAATATTTATATTCAATTACTAACAATTCAAATAGTGATAATTTAAAAGTTGATTTTTTCTTTGAAGATAGTATTAAATCATGTAATGTTGAAATGGGTTTTGAACCATTAAATCATTTAATTAAATCTGATACATTAGAATCTAAAAGATTTTCACAAAATGTTATTGATATTAATGGTAGTATTCATGGTGTTTATATAAGAAGTAATTTAGTTTCAAAAGGAACATTAGATTCACAAAATGGAACATTATCAAATATTCTTGCAAGATTACCAATAAATGTTCAAAGTGGTGGAATAATTTTTGGTGGTGAATCTTCACATAAATCAGTAGTTGATTTGAAATATATAAATACAATAACTATAAGATTAACTGATGAAAGAAATAGAATATTAGATTTAAATGGTTTACATTTTCAAATTGCTATACAAATTGATTTCATATATGCTAAAAAACCAATATTAATTCCAACTGGTGGATTAAGTGAATCACAAGAATTATCATTTCATAATGAAGATAAAGAAAAATTAATACAAAAAAGATTAAAAGAAACTAAAAAAACTGACACTAAAATAAATAAATCACAAAAATCTAAATAAATTATATAACATATTAGTATAAATAGAATGGGTTTCTTTTCAAGATTGGGTAAAAAAGTTGCTGGTGGTGTTCAAAGTGCTACACGACTTGGTAAAAAAGTTCTTGGTGAAGTAAATAGAGTTGGTAATAAAATTGCTTCAACTGGTGAAAAAATTGTTGGTGGTGTAGAACGAGTTCCAGTTCTTGGTTCTATATTAAGTCCAGCAACTGGTGTTGTTAGAAGTGGTATTGGACTTGTAAAAAATGTTTCAGAACTTGCTGGACGTGGTAAAGAAATGATAGAAGAAGCAGAAGATATTGTTAGACGTGGTGGACAAGCATTAAAAACTGGTAATGTTGCAGAAGCATCAGATGTATTAAGACGTGGTAAACAACTTGTTGGAACTGGTAAAAATACACTTGAACGAGCAAAAGAAGTAAAATCAGAAGCAGTTAAAGTTGCTACCAGAAGCATGTAAATTAATTTCTTTTTATTAAAATAATTTTTTATTTAAGTTTATAAAATTAATATATTTATTAATATTATAAATATGAGTTTGTTAGAAAAATATCAAAGAATCAGAAATACTTTTAGTTATTCTATTCAATCAAGCGGTGGTATTAATAGAAATGATGGTAGTGGTGATGAAATTGGAAAGTTTCAATTAAATATACCACCATTTCCGTTTCCAGAAAATCAACAATCAAAACTTGGTATATTTACATTAGAATCTTTTTATTTTACAGCACAAACTGATGCTTTGTATATAAGTGGTGGAGATGATGGTTTACCAGTAAATAGTGATTATGATATTAGTGGTTTTTATGTTGAAATAAATGGAATTGGTATAAGACCACAATTATTTACAACTGCTATAAATAATGGTTTAAGAAGTAATAAAATATTTCCAGTAATTAATGAATATGGACGTAGACGTAAACGTGGAAACGCACCAGATACTGAATATGATTATGCAAAAAGAGTTTGTGGTGGTGAATGTAATAAATCAGTAATATGTTCTAATCCAAGTGGTAGTAATATTCAAGTTAAAGTTTATTCTATGGATACTGGTGAATTAATTGCTGAACAAGGATTAGATTCTATTATTAATTTTAAGATTGAAATGCTTCCAGATGATTTTCAAGATAGAGAAATGAATTAACTAAAACTAAAAAACTAAAATTACTACATGAAATAAATATATTGTTATAAAGTATAAAAATGAGTTTTGAACGTGTGAGTCCCCCCCAAGTGAACTATGATAATGTTCTTCCACTTGCTGTTGAATCACGTAGTAATCGGCGTGAGTTTCATCCAGTAAATGGTCAAAGTTTTTCTAATTCTAATGGTGCTACTATTATAAGAATTGATGTAAATGCTGATTCTATGCTTGATGCTACACATTCTTATCTTGAATGTGATATTACAAATAATGCTGCTGCTACTAATTTTCTGGCGGTCAATCCATTTTCACCATCTTGGATACAGCGACTTCGCATTGAATCCGGTGGTGTGGTAATTGAAGATATAAATGAATATTCACGTCTATATTCTATGTTAGTTCTTAATCAGTGTCCAAAAGAATATGTTCAGAATAACATGAATAATATGGGTATGTATAATCCAGTTGTTGGTGGAAATCTAAAAGCAGCAGCAGTTGGTAATGCTGGTGCTGTTGTTGGTGGAGCGCACCATCACGGAACATTAGATACAAGTGGTGCTGCCGTTACGCCAGATAATATTTGTGGAAATCTTGATACTGAACTTTACTATCCACCATCAGCACAAGCAGTAATTAATGGTGTTCAAGTTGCTGTTGATGATGGTGCTGTTACTAATGATGCTGCAAATCAACCAACTGCTTCTGGTCTTGCTGTTATTCAAGGAAAATCACGTATTGCTTCTGGTGCTTCTCGTAAAATGTGTATTCCACTTGTTTCTGGATGGTTAAATATGGATAGATACATTCCGTTAATTATGATGAATGCTGGATTTACCATAGAACTAACTTTATGTGATGCTAATCGTATTGGTATTACACAAGTTGAAACTGCTGGTGCTGCTGCTGGTGCTTTTGGTGCTTCTGCTTGGACTATTAGTGGTGTAAAATATGTTGCTCATCTTATTGATATGGAACGTGATTTCTATGACCGACTACGTCTTGTAATGGATGATGCTGGTGGAACTTTACAACTTGCTGGACAGACATACCGACACTATACTGGAAATCTACCAGCGGGAACTGGTCCACATACTATAACTTTACCAGCACGTGTTAAGTCAGTTAAATCTATTTTTGGAACATTTATTGATTCTACACAGATGGGTAGTGCTGATAATTTTGATACGTCCGTTTTCCAAACTGGTGCGTTAAGTCGGTATAGGTTTGAAATTGGTTCAGTTCGTTATCCACAAACTGATGTAAGTGCTGATACTTCTGAAAATGAAGTTGAACTTATGAAAGCATGGGGTAAACTTGGTGATTATTCACACCAGCAAGCATTCAGTCGTAAACACTTGCTAAATGTAGAGACAGCAAGAACTGGTTCTACTTTACAAGAATCTACACTTTCAGCATATACTATCGGTTATGACTTTGAAGCATTCCAACGTGTTGCACTTGAATCTGGAATTAATACTGCTGATAGGTCATTACCAATCAACTTCATTTGTGAAAAATCTGCTGAAACTGATGAACCAACACGTGCTGATTTCTTCGTTCTTACTGATGCTATTTTCTATATTAATCTTGATGGAACTGCTTCGGTTTCGGTATAAATAAATAATATTCTTTATAAATAATCTTTTTTAAAATATCTATTACTAATATAAATGAAATTAGAAATAGAACCAAGTAAAGTTAAAGGTAAACGTTTTGTTGCTATTTTTTATGATGATAATGGTAAAGAAGTTAAAAGAACTAATTTTGGTTTAAAAAATCCAAGATTTGGAACTTATATTGACCACGGAGATAAAGAACGTAGAAAAAACTATATTGCAAGACATGAAGTAAGAGAAAAAAAGTTTTATAAAAATCCACAACGTGCTTCTACACTTTCAAGATTTGTATTATGGGGTGATAGTTCAGATTTAGATACAGCAATCCAAGATTATAAAAAACGTTTCAAATTAAAATAATATATTTATAATATAAGTAAACATGAGTGATTCAAATGGTATTTCTATGGAACAATTTAATATAAATGAACTTGCTGGTGCTACTGGATTAATTCTTGGTGCTGTTAGTGGTATTTTAGTAGTTGTATTTAAATCAAGATGTTATTGTAAGTTTCGTGTGGGTTTTAATGATAATTGTAGTATATGTATGTGTGAAAGAAAACCACCACCAGATAATATTGAAGAATCTGATGATGAAAAAGATAAAAAAGATAAAAAAGATGAAAAGAAACCAATTAAACAAACAATAGATAGAAATAGTCATGAATTACAACCAGAACCAGAAGTTTTAATACCAAATAAGAAAAATGTTGATAATTTAGTATAAATAAAATATAATATTATATAAATGAGTGTTATTGAAATAGAATACAAAGGAAAAACAAGACGTGTTCCAAAACGTTATGTTCCAGATACATTAAGTGAAAAAGATAAACGTAAACAAATAAAATCAATATTTGAAAATAAAGATAGACCAAATGTAAAGTATAAAGAACGCAGAAGTAGTTGGGCAGTAAAGTTTGAAAAGAAATATGGAACTAATATTAAAGATACTGATTTTATTGATAAAAATATATTGAAGAAAGAAGGTCAAGAACAAATAATAATGAAAGGTAAAGGAGCATATTATAGTAGTGGTAGTAGACCAAATCAAACACCATTTTCGTGGGGTTATGGACGTCTTGCATCTGTTATAATGGGTGGTCCAAGTAGAAAATTAGATATTGATATTTGGAATAAGTATAAAGTGTGATAAATAATTTATGACGTGTTCCAGTAATAAAATAAATAAATCTTTTTAATCTTTTATGACGTAAAAATATTTTTGTGGGTCTTA
>Ga0070749_10001242_pt1 | contig 17280 bp, 24 predicted proteins | sample VirMetDEL_Nov_18_FD_75180 | JGI IMG/M metagenome (GOLD analysis project Ga0070749, IMG submission 75180) | Aqueous microbial communities from the Delaware River and Bay under freshwater to marine salinity gradient to study organic matter... | ecosystem: Environmental > Aquatic > Marine >...
AATTTATGTTAGCTTTAGGCTTTGCTATTGGTATTATAGCAGGATTGAATATTGCAAGATTTTGTTGGCCAGATGAAGGTGTATGGAGAGGCAAGTTTGCCGAAAAAGAAAAAGAATTATGGAGTAAAGAACGAGATTTAGAAAAAAAACAAAAAGATTTAGAAAATAGTTGACTTTTTTTATTAAGGTGTTATACTATTTGTATTGCAGTTGAACATGCCAGTAAAGAGGTTGCATGACACGAGACCAAAAAATTCAAGAACTAAGAGAAAAAATCCGTAACTGGGATGTTCCCCGTTTGGGTTTTGCAGGTAGAAGGAGACTTGAATTTATTCTTAATGATCTTTTGAATAACTCTAACTGAGAGACAACATGTTTAATTTTAAAGATACCAAGCGATCAAATTCAGCAAGTGATATCTACAATACTGCAGAAGTGTTAGCTCTTGCTTTTGCAGCCCACCGCACTAACAAGGGATATATCAAGAATAGCGAAATACAATATCCTAATACAGATTGTGCAGAAACCATTGTAAAAAGATATGCCAACAAGGAGATTGTAAAATTCCAAATTACAGGAAAGTTTATTCCGCAAGGTTATATCCATGTTCCTGTAAAAGATTGTGATAGGGAAAATGCTGAGAAAGCAGTAGCACATTTTCAAAAATATGCTTTTGGTATTTTGGGAGGAACTTTAAATGATTTTCAAAAGAATATCTTAGATATTATTTTTAATGAAAAAGTAGGAAAATATGATTTGGGTTTACTTGCATATGTTCCTGAAATGATTGCTAGAGATGCTAAACAAGATACGTTAGAAGATACACTGGAAACTGTTTATGCTAATAGTCAACACATTGGTAATGTCAAAGATAAATGGGCTGGTAAAATCACTATACTGAATAGTTTTTTCAGTAATAATTATCAATGCTGGATTTATAGTGCAGGTACAGATGGAAACTTGGTTAGCTTTTTTAATAAAAAAGAACTAGAGGTTGGAAAAACTTATGATGTCACTGCTAGAATTAAATTCCATGGACAAAACAGAATTAAAAATCATTTAAAAGAAACCACAATCAACTATGTAAAGTTTATTTAATCCTGGTCTATTACATTAGTGAGATAGAATTCTATCTCACTTTGCATTCTGGGATTATATAAATAGTTTACTCTAAACCTTGTAGTAGTATCTCCAGTAGCAAAGATCTTACCTTTAGGAACTGTAATAGTCAAATATTCCGCATCTATACTAACACCTGCCTCGGGATCATCACTTACTTGAAAAAACAATTTTTCTGGCATATCTTTTGCTATGTCATATTGTTTAAGAGTTGGTCTATAATCAGTAGCCATTTTTGAAATTGCAGGTGTATTTTTTAATGTTAAATAACTTTTAGATCCTGGATCGAATGCATTATCGCTATATAGGTCTAATGTTTTTGCTATTGTTTTTCCGCTAAAAGTTCTACTTGTAGAACTCACATAAGTTTCTATTTCTGATAACCCCATGAAAAAATCCAGAATGTTTTTAATATAATCATCATCTACTGGCCAAATCCACTGAGATTTCGTTTTTGTTTCTTGAGGAGGATGTGGTTTGTTAGTACTGTAGTCTACAACTTCTAAGCTACTTTTTTCCCAAAAAACAGCCTGTGTTTTTTCAGACGGATGTATAATTCCTTGACCTCCACTGTCATATACTCCTTCATACCCCAGTTTTTTAAATATATTGCTCCATAATATTGTGTTGCCTCTTTCTACTTTTGCAATTTTTGCTGCTACAGCAACTTTTTTATTGTTATAATCTATAGGTTTACTTTGACCTGTAATTAAATTTTCAATATATTCATCGTTACCTGGTAACACTGAAAAGCCAATTCTGCCTTTTAACCAAAAAAACAGCCATCTAGTTGCATTCCAAAGTATACCTCCTGGTGTGGTATTTTTTGCATCTGCCTCAGCAGTATTGATTAATCCTTTAGCATATTCATATGCAGCACTGGGATTATTAATTTGATTCTTCTTTATAAATTGTTCTACAAATATGTTAATTAATTTTAGTTCGTCTTTTTTCCAATCTGCTTCTGTATATTTTTCTAAGTCCAGTATATTTTCTGGATTCTTTACACGAAGAACATAAACTCCTGGAGTTTTACCTTGAAAGGGAACATCCAGTCTATTTGTTTTGGTATTCTTGGTTTTATTAAAAAGTTTTTTAAGAGGATATGTATATAAACCATTAGGTGTATTATAAATGCTTTGAGGATTGACACCAATCTTATTAATTTCTACAAAACTAATGAATATGTTGGGATCGTTAGCATATTGTTTTAGATCATCTAAGACTCCAATTTTGGGATTTTTTTCTGGATTTCTTCGTGCCTCAGCTATTTCATAATAACGCAATTTGGTCTCCAAAGGATAAATACTTTTAGATATTTATTAAAGTTTTTTGGTTGCTTGCTAGTTGACTTGGTTACCTCCATCCTCCATCCGCCCAAGTTGATTGGCAGCAACCACCCGCAAAAAAACATTGACATTTTCCTTCCAAGACAGTATAATAATAACAGTTGTTTAGATTATTAACCTTTTTGCAGGATTGCAAATGACGTTAGCCTACAAGAACGACATAATAGATTTATATGGTAAAACTGCTGCAAGAGTAAGTGGCATGGATACAACATCCAGTAAACTAGCCTACGAGCTTGGTTACATCAAGGCTACTTTAGCAGAGTTTATAACTGATGAGCAGGTTGGTCAACTTCTAGAAAGAATTAACTATATTGATCAAAAAGGCGCAAATGGACATAACTGAAATCCGCAAACATGCTATTGAGATGGCACGTAACGCTGACAGTGTTACTGATGACCTTGCTTTGGAATACAAAGTAGAGGTTAGTATGGGTTATGACAAAGTAGTGGGACGTTATATTTTTAATAATGATCCTACTGAGACTATTTGGCTAGACACAGGCATCACTACTAATGATGCAGAAGCAGAACTACAGATGTTAGAACATTTACGTGACATTCATGAACCAGTAGAACTTCCAGAATACTTTTTCTAAAAAGGAATTATGACTAGTGAACAAATTGCATTAGCTACACAAAAGTTTGTTGAAAAAGGTGGAGAGATTAAATACTATGAAGAAAGACCAACCTATAGTTATAGTGATATTTTAGATGTGATTGAAAGAGTTTGTGAAAAAGCAGCATATACAAAAATGTCTAAAAAAGCAAAAGGAAAGAAAAAATGAAAGTATTTATATCTAATTACAAATACTATATTTCCCCAGGATTTGACATTGCAGATGATCTTTATGAAAAAGGCAAGATAAGTGAAAATCTAAAAAATAAAATTAATAATTTTTTAACAAATTTTTGGGATTGGTTTAATAAAAAAGTATGGCAAAAACTAAGAATAGAGTATGTGCATGTTGATAGATTTGATGTTTATAACATGGATAATACTTTAGCTAAAATTATTCATCCCATGCTTTTAGAATTAAAAAATCAAGATACAAGCTATCCTATTTTAGGTAGCGAATATAATGATTGTTTTTCTACTGAATTACAGATTCCTGATGATTTTGACACCGAATTTGATGACAACTTTATCCTTAAACAACGGTGGACTTATGTGCTAGATGAGATGATTTATGCTTTTGGTTTAATTGCAGGAGAAGAATATTACAATCTTAGAGATAATGAAGAAATCACAAACAGAATGAATAGAGGATTGGAATATTTTGGTAAGTTTTACACTTGTTTGTGGAACTAAATGTATAAAGTTGTTGAAACAAATTTGGAACAAAAAGTTATAGGGGTCGTTGATTTTAATGATATTGAAAAAAATGGCTCCTTGGAAACTTATTGGAATACCAAAATACAAACACCTACAAAGAGATTAATGACATTTGATTGGTCAGAAGCTAAACGTGTCTATGATGAATTAGATCAAAAATATCCCAGTAGATTTTTTGAAATAAGGAATTATCCTTAAATACAATAGTAACAGTCAAAGGATTGATATCTGGGAAGTTCCTCTACTAAGTGGGTACGTGCTGTAAGTAATGAGGATGCTATAATTTAAGCCTCTATCTATGTGATATGCGTAAAATTAGCGGAACCCCACTATTTCCAACCTACAACCTATAAAGTTGTATGAAAAAATTTATTTTTTTGTTAGCAAGTGTTTTTGTAGTAAGTTGCGGGTCACCTTCAGGTAGTAAAAATAATTTACAATCTGATGTAGACCAAGAAGATCCTAATGCAATAACAAAACCATACCAACCATATATTCCTGAAGAAATTACAGATGTAAATTCTACAAAACGATTAGCAGATTCCTATCATGAGGATTATCAAAAAAAGTGCAATAGATATCAGGATATTTTTATTGGACCTATAAACATTAGGAATGGTGCTTGGGGTATTGATAATGTTGATTATTGGTCTTTGTGTATATATGGAGGGACTTGGAGTAAAGATAGCTACATGGATATAGGATGGCAATGGAATGTAAAATGGGACAGACCTACTGGAGTAACAACATATCCTAGTATTGGTTTTGGATATCATTCCTGGTGCAAAACTACTGAATGCGTAAATTTACCTAAATATTATCTTCCTGAAAAAATTAAAAATATAACTAAGTTGAATGTTGATTATGATGTGAATATTCAAGCTACAGGCACTTGGAATTTATTATTGAATATGTGGATTAGCAGAGAGAACAATCCTAAAACCTGGAAAGCTCCTGATCATATCGCTGATGAAATAGGTTGGTTTTCCGATAACAACAATTGGCCTAGAAATTCTGGTAAATATTTTGGGTTACAGGACTTTGGTATTGATGGAAAATGGCATGTTTATAAACACACAAATCACAAATGTTGGTCAAATGGTAAATGCAAAGACTTTATACAGTTTAGACCACATGTAAAAGATTCCAGTCGTGTTTTACATATGAAAATATGGCTTGATTATATGTTAGAAAAAGGCTGGATTAATAAAGATCATTATGTAAATAATATAAGGTTAGGTAATGAAACTGTAACTGGAAACGGAATAACCAAAATAAATAGGTTTTATGTGGAATATTAAAAAATGGAAAAGTCAGAAATATCAGAAATTATTCAGGAATTAATAGATTCACCAGAGATATTTAAACAAAGTATTGAAGTATATAAAAAATTACCAGACGGTCATCCTAATAAAAAAAAATTAGGAACAGCCATAAAAAATGCAAAAGAAGCAGCAATTAAACTAGATGTTTATTTAGAGGATTTGATATGGTCCATGGAAAGCGAAAAGATTCGTGCTTTATACGATTAGAAGATGGATATTTGATTGTAGATCAACAAAAGTTTGCAGTAGATCAACAAAAGTTTGCAGTAGATCAACTTAGAGAAGCAAAAGAATTTATACAAAAATTTGACGAGGCAATTTTGGCTTGCGAAGGGGAAGAAGAACTGCTACAATTAGAAGAGTTTATAAGTGAAATGGCTAAATTAAGTCCCGAAGCAGATGACAGTGATGTGCAAAGTTTCTATTTAAACTAAAGGTTATATGATTAAAAAATTATGGGTGGAGAAATATCGTCCTAATACATTAAATGGTTATGTGTTTAAAGACGATAGTATGAAGAAAACTATAGAACGCTGGATTACTGAGCAGGATATACCACATATATTACTAAGTGGAGGTCCAGGAACAGGTAAAACCACACTAGCAAAAATTCTAATTACTGAATTAGGAATAAGTGATACAGATGTATTAACTATTAATGCTAGTAGAGAAAATAGTGTTGAAGATATCAGAACAAGAATTACAAGTTTTTGTCAAAGCATTCCCTGGGGTAATTTTAAAATTGTATTACTAGATGAGGCAGACTATTTAAGCCATAATGCACAAGGTGCATTACGTGGAGTAATGGAACAATATGCAAGTGTTGTAAGATTTATTTTAACATGTAATTACAGAAATAAAATTATTCCAGCAGTTCACAGTAGGTGTCAAAGCTTTCATATCAAAAGCTTGGATACCACAGAATTTACTGTCAGGATTGCTGAAATATTAACTGGAGAAAATATTGAATTTGATCTAGATTTACTTGATATTTATGTTAGAGCTTGTTATCCGGATCTTAGAAAAACTATTAATACAGTGCAACTCAATATTCGAAATAATAAACTTACAAAATCTGACAATGAAGAAACTAGTACAGATTATAAAATAAAAATATTAGAAATGTTTAAAACAGGAAAATTGGTAGATGCAAGAAAATTTGCTTGTGCTAATTTACCTGCAGACGAGTATGAAAATTTTTATAAATTTTTGTATCAAAATTTAGAATTTATTACTAAAGATACTGCAAAACAAGACGAAGCAATTCTAGTTATTCGAGATGGGTTGTATAAACATTCATTAATTGCTGATCCTGAAATAAATTTAAGTGCCACAATGATACAATTAGGAAATTTATGATTTATTTATTAGTTGCTTTACCTGCAGAGTTTCCTGCAGACGTAGAATTACCAGAAAACGTTAAACTGGTTTATATTGGTGTAGGAAAAATTAATGCAGCATATTGGACTATGAAAGTTTTACAAAATAACAACGTAGAAAAAATTGTAAATTATGGAACTGTAGGAGCAATTAATAATAATTTAAGCAATTTAGTTATACCGGACATAATAATACAAAGGGACATGAATGCTGAACCACAAGCTAAACGAAGTATTACTCCTTTTGAAAATAGCAGTTTTTGTGGAGATATTCATCTCAATACAGATACAAAAGTAGTTTTAGGAACTGGAGACAGTTTTGTGGTACAACATGATCCTTGGTTTGACGAAAAGAAAATAGACATAGTAGATATGGAAGCATATGCAATAGCCAAAATTTGTAAATTAGAAAAAGTTCCTTTTGAATGCTATAAATATGTTTCTGATTTTGCAGACGACAATGCTAATGTGACATGGGATAAAAATGTATCTAAAGGTTATGAAGTATTTTTAGATACATTTTTAAAATAGTCCAAGACCTCAACATGTATTATTTGTACATGTTTAGTATTTCAACCACCGCTGGATGACGCTGAACATCTTCATTACGCATTTGTACATATCCTAATCTATCACTAGGATTGCGTTGTAGAAGATCTATGAAATGTTGTAAACCATTTTCTTCATATCCGCGATCATGTTGTTCTAAATCTCCTGTTATCACAAACTTAGAACCATCGCCTATTCTGGTTAATAGCATTTTCATTTGATTTGATGTTGCATTTTGCATTTCATCAGCAATCACCCAGGCATTCTTAAAAGTTCGTCCTCGCATATAAGCCAAAGGACAAATTTCTATAACACCATCTTGTAGCATGGTGCTTAAATGACGTGGATGATAATATTCTTCAAAAATATCAAATATAGGTTTAGTCCATGGCTCCATTTTTTTATTTAGGTCACCTGGTAAAAAACCATGTTGCTCATCAACGCTAACTGTGGGTCGTGTAAGTACAATTTTTTTATAGCAACCTTTCTGTAAAGCTCTTATCCCTGCGCTACATGCAAATAAAGTTTTTCCGCTGCCAGCTGGGCCAACAGAAATAACCATGTCAGTATCAGGATTATGTAAAAGTTTATCGTAGATTCGTTGCTGCGGGCTTTTTGGGAAAATAAGGGCGGGTTTTTTCTTTTGCTGATAGATGTCTTTTTCAACAAAAGCTATATCACTATGCAACTCGCTTCTTCTCTCTCTTCGTGCCATAAGACTCCTTTATAATTAAAAAGGTCTTGGACTATTCTTATTTACCGAATATAATAAATACATTTATTAAAGGGTGTTATTATGGATCAAAAAGCTTTAGATAATTTATATAGAACCCAGAGTAGATTATTTAAAAATAAAAGTGTTTTAGAACTGCTTTTAGAAGTTGAAGGTATCTTTGAGCAACTTGGATTATATGTTTATGATAACTGGATTGAAGGTAAAATCATAGATGGACCAGTTATTAGCAGACACTGGATAGAATTTACATTAATGTATGATCACGATGAAATGCCAGATCCTGACGGTGCTCTACGTTTAACACAATATGATATTCAAATAGAATTTGCAAAAGATCAATATCCTGTTGTTCGTAAAATTGTTAGTCCTGATGATTTAGATCAACGTGTAAGTAATGAAGATTCTCCTAGCAATAATAAACGCAGAGCTAAAATAGATTATAAACCCGTTTGGTTAGTGAGATGCAAATTTCCTAGAAGTTTTGTGGATGATTTTTACAGTGATTATGCTTTTGTAGATGGAGATGAGATTGACATAGAAGATACGGAAGAAGCAGAAGATTTTGACCTGGATACAGTATATGAAAAAAATTAAGTATAATTTATTAAGAGAAGGATTAGAAAAACATGATCTATTAGAACTAGTAGATAATACTATTATAATAGATAAGTTTAAGCCTAAATTTGGTAAAGATAAAGATATTATTGTAACTGCTTTTAGTTGTAAAGCAGAAAAAGCAGCAGACGATTTAAGCGATTTTATAGAAAAAGGAAACTATGAAATACCTTTGCAGGACTGTGAAACCAGTTTTGCTCCTGACACAAATGGAAATTGGTTAGTTTTCATTGAAACAGACAGAACTCGTCAATATCCCAAATTGCTACATAAAATTATACAAGATGTTGAAAGACTAACTGATAAATTAAAATGGAATTTTATACCATTGGGAAAAAAATTACCCATACCTTATAGTGTTGCAAATATTGAAAAACATGTTATACTTAGTAGTAATGAATATGTTGTTCAACAAGAGCAAGATAATATTACAGAACGAATTAAATTTTTAAACAAATATTAATATGCAATTAGTAGCTGAAAACGATCCTGTTTTGCATCAGCCTACTAAACCTTTTGTTTTTTCAGAACATAACGCCGATAAAATAGTCAATGAAATGGCTCAAATAAAGTTTGAAGAACATGGAATAGGTTTGGCTGGTCCCCAAGTAGGATTTCCATACAGTGTTTTTGTAATGAAATGGATGGATGATTCTGCCATAGGTATTTTTAATCCTGTTATTACAAAACTAGATGAAAATACAGAAAAGTTTACTGAAGGATGTTTGAGCTTTCCTTACATTGCACTAAATGTTACACGGCCTTCCACTTGTACTGTGTCATTTACTACAAGTGAAGAAAAAATAATTAGTGCCGAACTAACTGGCATACATGCTAGGTGTTTTTTACATGAATATGATCATTTGCAAGGTATAAATTTTCAAAAACATGTTAGTAATTTGCAACTAGATATTGCTAAACGTAAAAGAAACAAAATCCTTAAAAAAATCAAAAGACATGCCAACAACAAGTGATAAAGCAGACGTTATAATTAACAATAGTTTTAGACTTGCACTTAAATACAAACATGAATATCTTACAACAGAACATTTGATGTATGGTATTTTGAGTGATGAAACTATTGTTGAGTTTTTGGATCAAAACGATATTCAAACTAATGATATAGTTGAGGCATTAATTACATATATTGAAAATGATTTAACAGATATAATAAAACAAGATGTAAGTAAGCCTAAAAAGACTTTGACTATAGACAGAATCTTTCAACGAGCTTTTGCTCAGGCACTAGTTAACAATAAAACCGAAGTAGATTGTTTTGATATACTTTCAAGTATATTACATGAAAATACAAGTCCCAGTGTTTATTTTGCAAACATACATGGTCTTGATAAAGATAGCATAAAGCAAATCATTAGTCAGCAGCAACAAGATGAACATCTTGTTAAAATACAGGAACTACTAGATACTTTTTGTACTGAGTTAGTAAGTAAAATTGATACAAATAAAATGTATTGTGTAAGTAGAGATACTGAATTGCATGATATGACAATTACTTTAGGTAGGTTTAATAAAAGCAATGTGATGCTAGTTGGAGAACCTGGAGTAGGAAAAAGCACTTTAATTTGGGGCCTAGCAGAAAAAATTGCAAAAAACCAAATTCCCAGTTTAAAAGATTATAAAATATACAGTTTAAACATAGGGAAAATTATAGCAGGTACTAGATTTAGGGGCGACTTAGAAGAAAGAATTACAATGCTAGCCACAGCATTTGATAACATTGACCAAGATATCATAATTTATATTGATGAAATTCATACTTTAGGTAACAGTGGTAACGATAATGGTATGGATATGTTGAACATGCTTAAACCAATGCTAAATGAAAAACACAAAGTAGTAGGAAGTACAACAAATCAAGAATTCAGAAAATATATTGAAAATGATAAAGGGTTTGTAAGAAGATTTAGTATTGTAAATATTTTAGAGCCTGACCATAATCAGTGTTTTAAAATTGTAAATAGCACAATCAATAATTATGAAAAATATCATGATGACATTTATATTGCAGAGCCAATTATTGATAGTGCTATTAATTTAAGCAAACATTGGATTAAAAACAGATTTTTGCCTGACAGTGTTTTTGATGTAATAGACAAAAGCATGAGCAGAAAGAAAATAGATAATCCTGGAGACAAAGTTTTAACTGATAATGATATTAGAAAAGAAATCAGTAAAATATTACAAATTCCTGTAGAAAATATCACTAGTCAACTACACACGAAATTTGATAGCAGTGCAATGATTAGCAGTGTGAAACGACAGGTTTATGGGCAATCAGAGGCAGTAGAAAAAATAGCAAAGTATTTTACAATCAGTAAAATGGGTATAAAAGATCCCAACAAACCCATAGGAAATTTCCTGCTCATAGGACCAACTGGTGTTGGCAAAACAGAAGTTGTAAAAAGCTTTTCAGATACTTTGGCTATGAAACTTATAAGATTTGATATGAGTGAGTATCAGGAAAGACATAGTGTTAGTAAGTTAATAGGAAGTCCTCCAGGATACGTGGGTTTTAATGACGGACAAAGTGGTAGCGGTTTATTAGTAAACAAAATCAGCGAAAATCCCAATAGTGTTATTTTATTTGATGAAATAGAAAAAGCACATCCTGATATTGTAACAGTGTTACTACAATTATTAGACGAAGGAACAATTACCAACAGCACAGGAAAAAGTGTGGATGCAAGAAACTGTGCAATTTTTATGACCAGTAATTTAGGTATAAAAGAACAAGAAAATAGCAACATAGGTTTTGGACATAATGAGCCTGATAAAATCAATAAAGCAGTAAAAAACTTTTTTAGTCCTGAATTTAGAAACAGGTTAGATGAAATAATTCAGTTTGGTTATTTACAAAAAGAACAATTAACAGGTATTGTTAATAAATTTATAACTGGAATAAATCAAATTATACAAGAAAAAGAAATAACAGTAATATTAGATCCTACTGCTGTTGATTATTTTATTAACAAAGGTTACAATAAAAACATGGGTGCAAGACCTATGAAAAGAGTTATAGATAAAGAAATCAAAGAAAAACTAATAGAAGTAATGACACAAAACTATAATAAGTGTAATATACATTTTTATTGTCAAAATGATCAATTACTATACCGTGTATAAATATATAAAATACACTCTATAGGTTAGTATGGCAAAGTTTCAAGAAGAAGTTTTAGTTATAAAAATTAGTAAATTATATAGAGATAATGAAGACTCTAAAAAATCGTTATCTGATGATTTAGTTGCTAATATAGAAACAATTGTACAAGAAATGGTAGGACCAGGTACACTAGTAGAAAGTGAGGTGATTCAAGGTGAGTAATGTAAGTGCTACATTATTAACTGCTAAGGATGAACACGATTATACAGGTCCTAATATTCCTAGTGATGCTTATTATGGTTTTACAGATGGTTTACATACTTTAAGCATAGACGTTTCTGATTTTACAGGACGAATATATATAGAATCTACATTGGCCAATCAGCCTACAGACAATGATTGGTTTATTGTACATTTAAATCCTATTACAGGATATTTAGAATACAATAATAAAACTGGTATTGAAGGGTATACATTCCAAGGAAATCTAATGTATATTCGAGCCAGGGTAGAACGATCTCACCTTAGTGGCCCTCCAGACATAACCACACTAGGACACGTAAATAAAATTCTATTAAACGTATAAATATACTAAAAATAGGATTGTATCATGCCTATCACAGGTCAAAAAACCACTGTACCATATGTATCAACCCCTAATGTTGTAATAGAAAATTTACAAGACAAAAATATTTTAAGTTGGGATAACGTTTTAAAAGCCTTTAAAAATACCTCAATAAATTTGAGTATTGCCATAGATTCCCAAGGGACCGGAGATGCTCAAATTGTCAAAGAAGCTACAGATGAACATATTGTTTTACGAGATTTGGTTGGTGGGGCTAATATAAGTTTGAGTCTAGACAGTAATGGTAATATTGTTATTAGTCAGGATGTTACTAGCATACCTTTGGTTGATGGAGAAAATCTAGGAACTGGTACCGGAATTTTTAACGGAAAAGTAAATACAAAGTTAACTTTCAACACTATAGATGCTGGAAATAATATAACCCTAAGTGAACAAGATAATGTTATTACAATTGCTACTACAAGTCCAGATGATGGATTGAACACAGGAACAGGTGCTGGAACATTTAAAGATAAGTTTAATAATAATTTAAGATTTAGATCATTAGTAGCAGGAAAAAATATCAGCATTACTCAAAATGCTGATGATATAGAGATTACCACAGATATAGGTACAGGTACAGACCAGGAAATTACTACAAGATTTGAGTTTAGAGCTAACTTTGATGCAAATGGCAATGTTTCCAGTATAACTAATTTACCCGCAGGCTGGAGTTATACTGTGCAAAATAATGTAGTATCAGTAAATCATACCACAGGACGGACCCTAGCATATGTAACTTATTTTGGATATGATAGCACTACAACTAGCTACAGAATGCGAGTTCCAACTAGTGCTTATTACATTTCTTATCAGCAAGGCACTGAGACAAGTAGTTTTGATATGTTAATTAATGCTGCTTCAGCAGGAACTTTTAGTAATGGTCATGCAATTATAAAATTGGTATTTTAAAGTATGAAACCCACCAAAGTATTATCATGCAATTTATATTCTTTGACACCAACAGAATATATCACAGAAAATGATATAACTTGGGTAAGTCACAATCAACCATACCGTTGGACTGCAACAATAAATGTAAATCAGCAGCCACATAGTTGGGCTGGTAGCACTACTCCTTATTTCTACAACGGTTTAGATATCCTTGTTGGTGATTTTGTTGTAACAAAAGGTCAAGCAAGAATATTAAAAATAATAGAGATATCTAACCAAACGGACCAAACAATTACCTGTGTGTTAGAAGATGATGACAGATTAAATGTTTATATAGATCCTTTTCAAATTGCAGATGGTAGTATTTTAACAGGAGATGGATTTGTATTCAGTGTTGTCAACGGCATGCCAGCCCTATTTCCATTGCCTGAAGCTACTCCAGATTTTTTAGATGAGTATGTATCACAAATTATCAGTAGATTTGCGTATCAACAAAAAAATAAAACTATAGATATAAACCAAATTGGTCATGGTTTTATTGTAAATGATTTAATTACTCTTAACAGTATTGGAGATTATACACTTGCAAGCTATACACAAGATAGTTATGATAGTATAATTGGTATAGTAACTGAATCAGAAGATGCTGATAATTTTAAATACCAACCCATAGGTCAATTTATAAACATTAATTTACCAGGAGCACCTGGTACAGTGCAATACCTTGATCCTGCAAATCCTGGTAAAGTAAGTGAAGTTATTGATGATATTTTTCCATTTTATCCAGCTTTAATTAAAATTGATAATGATACTGCTGTTTTTGCTACACTTAATTTTAATCATAGCACAGCAAAACTAGAAATAACTAGTGATTTAATTAACTGGGCAAAAGTAGAAACTATCATGTTAACTGCTGAAACAGCTGATGCAACTCCTACTATATTGACATTAGATGGAGCAAATGTTAGCTTGGAAGACAATAGTTTTTACAGTTTTACGCTGGATTTAATTGCAGCAGATACACAAGGTAATGCTGGATTACACAAACAATTACAGGGAACACTTAAAATAAAAGCTGGAGCAATTAATTTAGAAGGAGATGCTGCAGAAACAATTTTTAATGATATGTTAACTGGCAATCAGGTAAGTGTTGCAGTAAGTCAACCAAATATATTACAATTTATTGTTATAGGGCAACCTACAACGGGTATAAGATGGAATAGCAGATTAGATTTAACAAAAGTGACAGCATTATGATGTATATACGATTATGTTTACAAGAACCAAATCATGATTTGGCAAAATTATTTTTTAAAACAGCAAAAAAAATTTACAAAGACAGTATAATAGTAGATAAAGAAGGTACTGCAATGCGTTATCATATGCTGGAAAACGTTCACTGTTATGACATACTTTTAGGTGTTCATTCTACACCAAAGATGAGCCATGATCTATCGCAAAAGTTAGATGAAATATTTCCAGATGATTTATATTTTGAAGTAGAAGTTACTCAGGAAAACGCTGATGGATCTAAATGAACTAAAAGTTTTAGCTGGTATAAAAAAAGATTATCCTAAAGAAAATTTAAGCATTTCAGGAACAGAAAAATCTAAGTTACAAAAATTGCATAATATAAAGCCGGGTACACCAGAATGGTTTAAGCTTTGGTTTAGTAAAACTAAATTAACAGGGGAAAAACCAGTGGAAAGTTACACAAGAGACGAACTACCACAAATAAAAAATCAACATTTAAAATATATTTCTCACACATTAGAAAATTTTAATATAGATAATCTGATACCAGTCCAAACTGAACGTATACAAGAGAATTTAAATAAACAAATCAATAATTTACGCAAAAACACATATAATCCTATAATAATAGATAAAGATAATAAAATTGTTAACGGTCATCATAGATATACTGCAGCGAAAACTTTAGGAATAACCGAAGTTAAAGTTGCACGAATAAATTTACCATTAAAAACCATAATAAAAGAATATAAAAAATTTATGGAAACGGCTGCAGTTGGTAAACTTGTAAAAGGTGTTAATACAACAGTAGATGTAGGTCCAAAACAGGATAAAATAGAGCAAGCCAAGTTTTTTAATCCCAAATTCTATAAAAGTAAAAAGAAATGAAATTTTCTCAAATAATCAATGAAGCCCAATTAAGTGATATTACGATGGGTTTCGAAGTAGAATGCATTTTACCTGATAATAAAAAGGTTCATCAACCATTACAGGATATTCTCAACAAGTACAACATTGATTGGGATAACGATAGCAGCATTAATCCTAGTGGAAAGTACAATCAAGAACAAACGTATGAGTTTAAAATAGGAGAATTAGAAAATCCTGATGGCAGTACAAGTCAAATGCGAGCTACGCCAGCTAATTTTCTAAGATGCGCTAACTTTGTACATGATATTTTTAAACTAGGTGGCTACACAAACGAGAGTTGTGGTCTACATGCACATTTTGGTATAGGTGAACTCAATAAGTTAAGTAATCTACAGAATGTATGGTTTACAATCTATATGATACAGTCAGGTATACTGAGAAAAAAATACATGGAGTTCAAAGGATATCCATTAATGGATTTGGAATATGCAAATTTTGAATATGTAGAATCTAGTGTAGATGATTTGCTTAACGAATTAAACTGCTAGGAGATGTAGAGCAAAGAGTGGGATTTTTATATCATAGTTTAATAAGTAGACGTAATTTTGAAAAATATAGTGCTCTTTTTCCACACAAACAAGGCACAATTGAATGGAGAGGGTTGCGGGGAATACTGGATGGCTTTATCAAAGAAGATTTTAATACAATATTAGATTTTTTTAAACTTGCAGCTAGCTTTGCAAAAGACATAAGTGTAGCACTAAATTCCTTTGATAAAATTGAAGTTGCAGGTGTTACTTTAAAGCAGGTGATAGATTTTGCACACAAACAAGGAGTGCCTGCAGACAAGTCTGCAAAAGCAGAAGTAATTAAATTAGCACGTAGTTTTGGATTTGAATCAGATTTAGAAAAAAAAGTTTTAACGGCTTTATTAGAAAACAAATATTTTAAATTTAGAATGTACAATGATCCAGATATTAAAAAAATATATATGGATAATTTTACAAAAATATTAAGTAATAGTGAAAAATACCTTAATTTATTTTATAATTTGTTTGATAGAAAAATAGATTTGTTTTTTATAATTAATATTACCTATCCAGATATAGAACGATATCAGCAAATTATGATCAATAATTTTGAAGTAGCTAACAAAACATTTAATTTAGATTCCAATTGGGCAGATGCAGCTAATAACAATTTAGGTTTAATCGGAACTTTTAAAAGTACAGAATTTATTATAAAAGATATTGATTTAGCAGATAAGTTACACCATTTATTAAAAGTATGTACACTTTATGGAAATTGTGTATTTTATGTTCCAGACTTAGAACAATTTGAAAATACCAAGTTATATAAAGAATTTGAATATGTTCAATGGAAGGAATATGCTAAATGACTATAATCAACCGATAAATATTGGAAAAAGGTTATCACTAAATGCCCACTCTTGTAAGAGATTATGACACTTTACTGCTATATAATAATTTTGGCGGTTGCTCCAACGTATGTTTTGATGATAATTTAGGGTATTTCTCTCTTGATAACAATGTTACTATAGATTGTTTAAATGTCACATGCAATACTATAGTAACAAATGATCTAACTATTGATAATAATCTTTTAGTATGCCAAAATCTAACAGTTAACGGTAATGCTTGTTTTGCTAATGACCTTGATTTAAATGGCAAGAAAGTATTATTTGCAAATGTATATAGTCAAGAATGTGATTTACCAGATGCAAATACCTACCACGGAATGTTTGCTCATGTTCATTCTACAGGTAAAGGATACTTTGCTCATGCAGGTAGCTGGCACAAAATTATAGATCAAGATAGTAGTACTACAACCGATTTAACAGAAGGTACTAACTTATATTATACAGATGCAAGATCTAGATTGGCATTATGTGGCACTGGTGACATAACTTATTGTGATACAACAGGTGAGATAAATGTAACAACCTATAAGTCAACTGACTTTGACACAGACTTTTCAGGTAAATTTACCTGTGATTTAGCAGAATGTGGTAATTTATATTATACAGATGGTAGGGTAGATGCTAGAATTGCATTAAGTGTTGATGACAATCAAAAAGAATTTGT
>Ga0070749_10001243_pt1 | contig 17279 bp, 32 predicted proteins | sample VirMetDEL_Nov_18_FD_75180 | JGI IMG/M metagenome (GOLD analysis project Ga0070749, IMG submission 75180) | Aqueous microbial communities from the Delaware River and Bay under freshwater to marine salinity gradient to study organic matter... | ecosystem: Environmental > Aquatic > Marine >...
ATCATCATTTATTTTTCTTTTCTTCAAGCTTTTTTTCATATGTTTCAACAAAATCATTGATATAATCAGTATTATTCATTGATGGTTGAAATTTGGATATTGAATCGTTTTGTTCATTAAATAAACTACCACTTAAAAAGGCATTCTCTGCAACTTTGTGTTTTGTGTAAAGTTGTTTTTTCTCACTTTCAATACGACGAAGAAATGCGAACCAAATAATACGAGTAAAATAAGCAAATGGATTTTGAGTCGATTTAGAAGGATCAAAATTATTGACGGCTCTTATGGCATTTTCAATGCCATCACCAATCATTTCTTCTTTGAAAGTATAGTTATTAAAATTAGCTCTACGAGCCGTATTAACAGCAATTTTATATATGCATTCACCAATATAATTATTGATTTGAGGTAATTCTTCATTATTTTCTTTTGCTTTTTTTACAGCATCATAATGCTCAGTCATAGCTTGATAGAATATTTTATTGTCGATATAATTCTTAGTTCTTTTAGCCAATTTTTAAATCCTTTGTTATAATAAATATCATAACTTTATAATATCATAAAAAAAATTAGTTGTAAACCCCATTTAAAAAATTATTCATTTTGGGGTTTACAACTTCTCAGAATGTGTTATAATAGCTATTAAGCTCAACAAGGAAATGTTTATTCTTCTATTTCATCTAACATTTGTTGAAGTTGATCATTAAAAGAAAGTTGTTTTTCATTATGATTTTCTACTGCTAATTCTTGATTAGTTGATACAATTTGTTCTTTGATTTCTTTTTGTTTGTTCAAATATCTATCTATCATGGTTGCCATCAAATGGTGAGCTTCTCCAAGAACAGTTAAAACATGATTTTTGTGTAATAAACAAAAATTATCATTGACGAATGCTAACCAACTTTTAAATACAAATCCTTCTTCTTCAGAAATTTCAAAAGTTATTGGATTCTTAATACAATACTTTTCATCATCTTCATATTCAATTTCTGTAAAAATAATTTCACCATTGATAAGTTTTAAGAGTGTATACATCAAGTTTTCTCCTTAAAAATTAACATTGTTTATTTTGATATCAAACGCTTTTTCTTTTGAATACATCTTCAGTCTTTCAGAGAAATGTTGTACCGCATAATTTTTCCAAGAACCAAGACTAAAATTATCAACGATGTCATAAATCATTGCGTATTCTTTTGATTCATGTTTTCGAATAGATCTTCCAATTGATTGTAAAACTCGAATTTGACTCTTTGATGGACTTGCAAGTATAATATTATGAAGATTAGGAATATTTATGCCTTCTTGAAAAGTTCCATATGACGCAATTATAATTGCATCTACTGAATTGTTTATAACTTCTTGTCTTATTTCTTCACGAATATCAGTATTAACGCCACCATAAACAAAATAAACATTCTTTTTATTATCTGAAATTAAATCATATAATGGCTTGCCATGTTTTTCAACATATTGAAAAAGAACAAGAGTATTTCCTTTAAGTGACCATGCTAAATTTCGAATAAATTTATTTCGTTTTTCATGTGTTACAATATAATCCATTTCAGAATGATAATCTGGCTTAAGTTTTCTTATTTTTTTTCGTTCTTCTTGTGGATATGTAAGAATGAGATTATTTATTTTTATTTGTGCAAGGACATTTGTTTCAATAAGTTCGCTTGTCGTAGTCACTTTTGTGATCGGTCCAAACATACCAGTTAAAGCCATTTCATTTGTCTGAGAACCATCAAGAGTACCAGTAAAACCTAAACGGTATTGAGCATTGGTAAGTTTAGTCATAATGGATGTAAGAGATTTTGCTTTGAATGTATGAACTTCGTCACCGATAATGGCATCGAATTTTTCAAAAAATTCTTTCTTCTCTTTATAGATTGACTGCCATGTTGAAATGATAATTTGATCTTTACTTTGTTTATCACTCGGCGAACGAATAGAAGTCATCTGAATTGCATTATCATTATTATATTCTTGAAAATCAGACATCATCTGAGTAATCAAAGAAGTTCTATGTACAATAATAAGTATTCTTTTATTAAGGCTTTGAAGATATCTAATAATAAGATAAATGATAAATGATTTGCCACTTCCTGTAGGCGAAATAAGTATTTTTCGTTTATTTTGAAGAGCTTCTAAAATCGCGGAATTCTGATAATCACGAAGTTGAAATTTTGTATGATCAGAAAGCATATATCCTAAGTTATTCGGAATATTTTCATTTATTTCTAACTCTGGATCGATAATACACTGATATCTACGACGATTGCAAAAATCAATGATAGCATCTTTTAGTCCCGCTCCAATCTCTCTCGTCTGCGTGTTCAGAAGTCGTATTTTTCCATCCCAAAGTTTGTTGCGAACTATCGGATGAAATCGCGCATTTTCAATTTCAAACGTGAAATATTCTGATATTTCATATAGTAGACCCATTTCGCAGTCGACATATAAGTTCACTTCATCTTTTTTTATTAGTTTTATGATATCAGGCATTCTAAAAACTCTTTCGTATAAATAGAAATGAAGGTCACGATGTTAGAGCATCCACCTTCTCTAGTCCTAAACATCACTAAAGGATACCAGCTTATGTCTATTTATACACTCAATACTTAACTCAAACCGAGTTTCAATTTCTCGAATTGCAGCATTGTATTTAGAAGAAATCCTCTGTTATTTAAGGATTTCAAAATTCCTTCTAAAAGATCAACTTTTTCATGTTGTTCACCGATTTTCAATTTTATCTTGATAACTAATGGGTCACTGTCAAGATAGTTTTTGATGTCAGATTTTAACACACGTTTGAGATACGGTTCCCATCCATATTTTCGAAGTTCCTCCTCGGGAAGAGTGCCGTCATAAAATTCTGAACGAAGAAGTAATAGTTTTTTTTGATCAGCCTCTAGACGACGTTGAATTTGGTGTTCGCTTGTAAGCATCCTGTAATATTTTGCATGCAGTTTAGGAATTTTTCGCGCTTCTTCAGCAAGATCTGTGGGATCAATATTTGTATCTTCATCCCACATATCATGTATATCTTCAAGTGTATGCATCAATAATGTTATTCTCCGGAATTTTCGGCCATTCAATATTAACGTTATCCATTGAAACTGTGATACCGCATTCAGTGTTTATAGAATTTTTACCATGATTTTCTACACGATGCCGAAGTTCCGTTGTTGAAAACTTATGATCGCGCTTGTTATAATGAATAGAAATTCCACGAGTATCGCAAATACTTTTACCGGTGTATTCAGTATCTTTATATTCTTCGCCAATGAATCTAATATTAATGGGAAATGTCATAAGAATGTCACAAAGGTCTTGTTCAGTTTCATATGGTATAATTTCATTTACATATTTACAGCCAAAAAGTTGAATGTATCTTTCTATAAGAGATTGAATAGGTTTATTCTTATACTCTCGTTCAATTCGAGGATTTACATGTAAACCACAAATCAAATAATCACAATGTTCTTTAGCTTCTTTAAGCATTGAAATATGACCAGCATGTAAAAGATCAAAAGCTGATGCAGTAAAGCCAATTTTCATTTATTATTTCTCCATAATTTTTATTAATCATATTGTACTTATTGTAAATTGCTGATATTTAAATGTAACAGTTGCAGTTGGATATTGGATATCATTTGCAGTAACATCTAAATCAATTGATGATAGACTGATTGGAAAAATATTTTGAAATACAATAGAAATATTTGCATTATGATTGCTATTCATAACAGTAAGAGTAGCATCAGAGTAAAGTCGTTCACCAAGTGGATTATCCGTACTTGCTAAATTTGAGTGTTGAGTGAAATTATCTGGAAATGTTAAGCCAACAATCCAATTGAAGATTTCCAGATAATTATTCATATCTTCGTCAACTCGAAAATCCAATGAAAGATCCTCAAATTGAACTTTATCTGCAGAAAACCCAAGTTCATTGAATGGAGTTGCTAAAGGAGCAAAACCAGATGTCAATCCAGGTATAGACACTTTTTGCGTGTAATATTCAATATTCGGTGCTCTTTTTAAAGAGAATAAAAATCCTACTGGTGAGAGAAAATTTTGAGCCATAAATAGATCCTTAAGGTGATTTATGACTTATTTATATACCAACTCTTCGATAATAAAACGATTTTTATGAAATGACGAATTGGTCGTATATAATACTGTCGGAATCTTAAAATGATTAATGCATGAACGACAGCCTTTGCACGGCTTTGACAAGCCATACATCATCTCTCCACTTAAATCATCTTTGAAGCGAATGCGGCACACATAAAGAGAACATTTTGAAAGCAAATCTGCTTCAATCTTTTTCAAAGCATTATGAATGGCATTCGTTTCAGCATGCCAAAAAATGGCATCTTCATGTTTTTGGTATTGAGACTGAAATGGGTGTGATTTTCGTTTAGCCACACCATATGATATAACATTGCCACGATAAAGAATAGCGGCACTATGACGGTGCCGCTTATCAGTTATATCCATCGCAATAGTTTTAAGGTTATCAAAAACCTCACGGTGGATCATTTCAATACCCTCCTTACCCTTTCAATAGTCCAGCGAAAATACTCATCCGGCGTCATATAATCTTGAAGCACTCTATCGATAGCATTTAAGATTGTTTCATCGGGTTCAATTACATCATCACTGTTATCTATCTTATCTGGTTTAGCACATAGCTTATAATAATCTTTAAGTGCACGAATGACAAAAAAATCTTCATCTTCAAGCCCTTGAATAATATCAGCTGCCAGTAAAACATCCTCACACTGCAAAATGTCTAATTGTGAGGACATTTTTCTCAATCTTTCAATAAGAGCGTAATTATAGTTCATGCGCCACCTCCTCCCATTTCATCAAGACGTTTAGCTACTTTACTCATCTTTGCTATCCTCTTTAACCTTTTTTCCGTGCTGGCGGTGGAATCGAACCACATTAAATTATTCCTTCTTTTATTATCGGAGTTGAACCGACAACCTTCCACAAGGACCAGCATTAATCATCCCAAGCTGCCGCATAATGACTGCAACTATTTTTCCAGAGCCTCACTGATGGCTTTAAGGACATCAGCCATACGGCGAAAGGCTTCTTCACCTTCATCGATGCCCTTGGGTATACATGCCGCAGGACCAAACCCTCCCTGATTTAGCCTACGAGCAGCCTCATCACATATCTCAGCGGTAGGATATTCCATAGGTGATGCTAACATTGATGCTACTAAAAGCCACTTCACGATCCATACTCCCACATATCACACGGTGAAGGAACTCTGGTGTCTAATTTTAGACAATGTTTAATTGTTGTGTCCATTTCCCTTGGTTGATATATATAATATAATACCTCGAGCCTGGTTTGTAAACCCCCTATGTAAAATTTTTTTGAAAAAAATCATTTTTTTGGAAACTTTTTTCACAAGCGATTGTTTTGGCACTTTATTTTTTTCAAACTCCCTCTGACGTGCACCATGACCTATAATCATACACCTTTGGCAAATCTGTGTAGGAGAGAGGGTGCAAGCACAAAATCAATGGCTTAGGTGCACATCAAAATCAAAGTAAATCAATCACTTATGAAAAAAGTTTCTAAAAAATCATTTTTTTTCGCATAGAGGGTTTACAAGCACCCTAAGAGGTATTATATTATATAAAGGATTAATGAGGAATGAAGGAATCCCAAATGAAGTGGCTTTTATGTGGCCAGGTTGCTATTGGCTATCTGCTTGGTGCACATAGCAGATAGCCAAGGCTATCTGCTTGGTGCACATAGCAGTAAAGGCTTAAAATAAGGTGAAAGGAAAGTTTGATAAATATGAGTATGCATCTGCTGCCAAGCTATTGGACGACCTGCGCAAATACAACCAAAAGACGTAAACAAAAGAGGTCTAATAAACAGCTTGCAGCAGATGCTGCTCATAAAAAGTTTCTCAAAAAACATGGCTTTGATCCCGACAGGAAAAAATCAAAATCGCAACCGAGTGTGGGAAAGTCTGGTAATCCGCCGGCTTTGGGAGCTGGAAATCGCAAGTTCGAATCTTGCCACTCGGACCAATTCTACAACGAAACATCTTCAAAGCAGAAACCGAACACATACACTGGCAAACGGAAGTTGCTGGGTATTGCAACAATGCACAAATCCAATATGGTGCCTGTATTTTCAGAAGAAGATGCAGAACAAATCTCAAAAATGAGGCGATGAAAAATTGACTAATTCATCTGATCTTCTACAGTTGACTAAGAAAGCAATGCAAGCTGTCCAAGAAGGCTATAATTGGGCTATCTTAGATCACTGGGATGATGGATATTATATTAGAGTAGATAATCCTTTATTCGAAGAAGACAACGGCAGCGATCCATATCTTATTTTACACATCTCGAGGACTGAATAATGAAAGTTACTATTGATCTTGAGTATGAGCAAGTTGATGCTATTGTAGTTGATGAGCTTAAAAAACAATATAGTGATCTTAAACAAAGTCTTTATGGAAGGCGAAATGGTAGGAATGAATTTGGAGTTTTTTCTTCTGATAAAAAGAAGGATATCAATCTAATTAAGAAGCAGCTGAGTTCTCTCAGAAGGGTTCTCAGGTGGAACATGGACGTGGAGGACTATAGGAAGTGGCGTGATGACCAAAAAAACGGTGATTGATCCCCCGAGTGGGTGGAAGTATGGTTTTCCCAAATTCCTCCCCGACTATGTGACAGACGTGAAAGCGTGGCTTGTTGAGCAGGGATATCCAGCTCGCGAGATCGAGGCTTGTGGTAAACATTTTTATTGCCGCTATTGGGAAACGGATGAAGAGTGATGGTTAAATTCGAGGAGGACTCTTATGACAACTGAGACATATTGGAATGAAAACGGCCGTTATCAGGCTAATCTAGAAAAGCTGGAGAATCTCGTTCCTGGCTCAGGACCAGCTGAAACATTCAAGGGTGAGCTGTTTCGTGCAGCGAGTCGAATCTATTATGATTATTACAATAATGGATTCGGGAATACGTGGGAAGGCCCTGCTCGTTTGCTGATGACATATGTGAAATTTCCAAATCACATCAAAGATCTGCTCGAAGAGCATATGAGTGGTGAGATCTGTCACACAAACTGTGATGAGGATATTGAAGAGATGATGGATCTGACGATTCAAGCTCTTCTCGTTATGCCAGAAACTCCAAACAACATCGACATGTGGGAAATAGGTAAATACGTCTAAAAGGAAAGGGAAGATGAGATCTCCTATACACAAGTCGCTGTTTGTGAAGGATTCTCCTTTCAGACAGCGAGTAGTTAAAAACAAGAAGGGTGGAAAATACACCCGCAAGATTAAACACCGTCAGCGGGAAAACTGACAATGCTAGAAAGTGCTGTTATGGGGCTGTTGATGTCAGCAGTCCTTAATAATCACTTAACCTCTCCTCACATTGAGCAGCAGCTACAGTGTCTCACAGAAGCTGTTTATTTTGAGGCGAGATCAGAGCCCCTAGAAGGGCGAATAGCTGTTGCCAATGTGATTCTCAATCGCGTACAATCAAAAAAATATCCAAACACGATATGTAAGGTTATTAGGCAGAAAAGAAGAGGTATTTGTCAATTCTCCTATTTCTGTGATGGAAAACCGGAAAAATTTACAAATAAAAAAGCCTTCGTGAGTGCCAAACGTGTTGCTTTGCAGGTATACTTAACTCATAAGATCAAAGATATCACAGATGGTTCTCTATGGTATCATGCAACTTATGTAAAACCAGTGTGGAGAAAATCGTTAGTCAAAGTTAAACAAATCGGGCAACACATCTTTTACAAGAAAAGCTGAACAAATAGTCCATAACCTTTATAATTTTCACAACTACTTGGAGAAATTTAATATGCTTGATATGACCACTATGGAAATTCTACTCGACCGAGATACCGAGAATAGAGAAACAGTTCTTACGAAACCAGAAGGCAATAGAGAGATTTATAGCAATCTTCTAAAGAGGAATATTTGCCGTGTTGTCTTTGAGAAAGTTAATGGCGAAATGCGTGACATGGTTTGTACGCTTTTAGCAGATTTTCTTCCAGAGCAAACAGGTGACTCGAAGAGCAAGTCGCTTGCTCGAGAAGATTATATTTCTGTTTGGGATATTAATGCTAATAACTGGCGTAGTTTCAAGGTTGCAAATGTGAAGCATTTTGCGATTAAGGATGCATAGATGAGATTATTTTAAAATGATGACAAATAAACAATACAAAACGCATATGTTATATATGGATATTGCTGAAAGGATTGCCCAACAATCATATTCAAAAAGAAACCAAGTGGGATGTGTTATTGTTAAGGGCGATAACATTATTTCAATGGGGTGGAATGGTATGCCATCTGGAATGAATAATGAATGTGAATACGAAGAAAATGGAAAACTTATTACTAAATCTGAAGTATTACATGCTGAAATGAATGCTCTTATGAAATTAGCAAAAACTGGCAATTCATCTGATAAAGCAATAATATATACTTCTCTTTCTCCATGTTTTGAATGTGCAAAGAGCATTTATCAAGCTGGCATTCTTGAAGTTTATTACAAAGACATATATAGAAATACAGATGGATTGAATTTTTTATCACAGCGCAAAATATATACTAAACAATTATTGAATTCAATACCTTGTAAAGCTTAATAGCTATTATAACACATTCTGAGAAGTTGTAAACCCCAAAATGAATAATTTTTTAAATGGGGTTTACATAGCAAAAAATTTATATTAAAATAAATATTATGTTCAAGTGCTAAAGGAGAATAAAGTACTATGGCAAAAGGCAAAACGTCCAAGCGCAAGGGTTATGTTTCTAAAGGCCTGGTTGGAAAAAATAAGCAGATCCTTAAACAAATGAGAAGAGATAATAGTGATTTTCTATCGCGCTTCAATCGCGCGATGAAAGCATGGCAGAAAGGTCAAGGCCAGTTTGCACCAAAAATTATTCGAGATAGTTTAGGAGTTGCTCATGGCGAAACTTATCGTGATTGGGCATTTCCACGAAAAGAAAAAAATAAACTCAAGGAGTTACTTGATCAATGACATTTGTTATTCATGCACAATTAGATAGTGATGAGGCAAAAGCTCAAGAAGCAAAAAAAATTGTAAAGCAGTATGATCAAGAAAAATTTCTAATTATTTATGAAACACCAAATGTGCCATTTCATATTGTATATGGAGATAAAACTTTTTTCAAACTTCAAGAATTATCCCATTTTTTGAAAGAAAAATACTATGGTTGATATCATTAACGGTAAATTACAATTCAATGAGTTAAATAAAGATTCATCTGGTGGAACAGAGATGATTGCCAGACAATTAGCATCTAGAATAAACAAGGACTTAATGGATGGTGTTCAAATTATTCATTCAAGACCACGTGAACTTAAATCAGACTTAAAAAAAATTCTTGTATGCCATGATCTTGCCGGTGATCCTGAAATTTTGCATTTGCAAAATGAGTCTGGAAGAAGTCGATACGATCATATTGTATTTGTTTCTCATTGGCAATTTCAACAATATAATAATTTTCTAAAAGTTCCATTTAAGAACACAAGTATTTTAAAAAATGCTATTGATCCTATCGAGGATCATGCAAAACCTAATAATATTAAAGAGCAAATCAATTTAATTTACCATACAACTCCACATCGTGGATTGGAATTACTATTTCCAGTGTTTGAACATTTAGCTAAGGAATTTCCTAATATTCATCTTGATGTTTATAGCTCATTTGAAATTTATGGATGGAAGCAAAGAGATGAGCCATATAAGCAGCTTTTTGAAAATATCAAAGCGCATCCTCAATGTACATATCATGGATTTCAACCAAACGAGGTAGTAAGAGAAGCTTTGAAAAAAGCTCATATTTTTGCATATCCATCTATTTGGCAAGAGACGAGTTGTATTGCTCTTATGGAAGCTATGAGTGCTGGTTGCATCTGTGTTCATCCAGACTATGGAGCATTATTGGAGACTTCTAGTAATTTTACTCAAATGTATCGATGGACAGAAAATCTTAATGATCATATGCAAGTCTTTTATGAAAAATTAAAATATGAAATTGATTATATAATGCAGTATGGTTTTTCTGCCAATGAAGATGCTAAATATTTTATTGATGACTACCATTGTTGGGATATTCGAGTTCGACAATGGGAAGATCTTTTAGATTCACTTACAAATTATGAATAAGGAATGCTATATTGAGTAAACGGAAGGCGATTAAACTGTGAGGTATTTCTCCTATAATGTTCCAACTATGCAGGAAGATGGTGAAGTTATTGATGATGAAATCAAAACTGTATCGGAAGATGATATTAGAACAGAATATTTTCCTCAATGGGAACAACGGATGATTAAGAAATATGGTAAAGATCTCTATAACGAAACTTTCTGTTTTCTTGATTGCGTTGATGATTTTATTGTTGTTAATTGGGCATGGGAAGTAAAAGAATGATAATTGTAGACATGAATCAGGTTATGATTTCTAATATCATGAAACAGATAGGAAATCATACAAATATGGTATTTGAAGAAGACCTTGTAAGACATATGGTTTTGAATTCTCTTCGTTCATACCGACAAAAATTTGTAAGAGAGTATGGTGAACTTGTGCTTTGCTTTGATAATAAAGGATCTTGGCGGCGTGATGTTTATCCATATTATAAAGCGAATCGTAAAAAAGATAGAGATAAATCAGAAATCAATTGGCAACGTCTTTTTGAGATTATGAATACTATTCGGTCTGAACTTGAAACATACTTTCCTTATAAAATTATTTTAAGCGAAAAAGCTGAAGCTGATGATATTATTGGAACACTCTGTAATGAATATGGTACTTTACTGAATAATAGTTCAAGTGAATCAATTCTTATTCTTTCAGGTGATAAAGATTTTATTCAACTTCAGAAATATGCTAATGTAAAACAATATAATCCTGTTCTAAAAAAATTTATTATTCATAATAATCCAGAAAGTTATTTGAAAGAGCATATTTTAATTGGAGATCGAAGCGACGGTATTCCTAATGCATTATCGCCCGATGACTGTTTTGTGATGAATAAAAGACAAAAAGTCTTGACACAAAAAAGAAAGGACTTATATCTTAATTCAGAAGAAATCCATGATGATATTAAATATGGGTGGAAACGAAATGAGATGCTTATTGATCTTACATTTACTCCAGCAAAAATTCAAAAAGAGATTTTAAATAAATATAACGATAATAACTTAAATGATAGAAGTAAACTCTTTGGATATTTTGTCGAGTATAAACTAAAAAACCTTTTGAACTCAATTGGAGATTTTTAAAAATGGCTATTACATGTATTTCTGAAATTTTACGTACTGCTTCCTCAATGAAGGATAAAAAGAAAAAAATCGAATTCTTACAAAAAAATAACCAAAAAGCGATAAAAACCGTTTTGAAAGCAATGTATGATCCAGGATTGGAAAGTTTATTGCCAGAAGGTGAACCATCTTATAACCCAGCAGAAGATGCTGAAGCAGAAGGTATTCTTTATAAGCAATCTAAACAGATTCCTTATTTCTTTAAAGGAACTGGTCATGACGCAATGAAGCAAGTTTATAGAGAAAATATTTTTATTAGACTTTTAGAATCTGTTGACCCAAAAGATGCTAAATTATTAATAGCAATGAAAGACAAAAAACAATATAGTGGATTAACGATAGAAATTCTAAACTCAGCATATCCAAATCTTATTCCGGAAAAAAGTAATTAACAATGGGCAAGACAAGACGTTTTAATAAAGAAAATTATTTGTACGAAGATGAAGAAAATTTTTATCGTTTTCGTAGAAAGCCAAAAAATAAATCTAAAACAAAAGTTGATATTGTACAAGAAAAACGGAAACAAAAAATAAAATCATTCCAAAATTTTGATAAGGATTGTTAATGCCTACTTACTCATTTCAGCATAAAAAAACTGGTGAAACAACTAGAATATTTTGTACTTATACAGAAGCATTGGGAATTGATAAAGCAGGCGAATGGAAAATGCTTCTTTCTGCTCCTAGTATCGTAACTGGAACTGGATCATCAATGTCATCAAAGATTGATGGTGGGTTTAATGATGTTTTAAATGGAATGAAAAAATTTTACAAGAACTCTACTATTGATACAAAATAATGCTTACATTTAAAGAATATTTAAAAGAGACAGAAGCACAACTTAAAGCTGCTGGCGTGAAAGGTTACAATCAACCAAAAGCTACTCCTTCTCATCCAACTAAATCACATGTTGTTGTAGCAAAAGATGGTGATAATATTAAACTTATTCGCTTTGGAGAGCAAGGAGCAAAAGTTGCTGGAGCTCCAAAGAAAGGTGAATCAGATAAAATGAAGAAAAAACGAGCTTCATTTAAAGCAAGGCATGCTAAAAATATTGCCAAAGGTAAAATGAGTGCTGCATATTGGGCAGATAAAGTTAAATGGTAGTGTATAAAGGAGTTTTATGTTAGTTTCCCCAGAATCAACAAAGAATAATCGAAGAAAACGTCGAAAATCTAACGATAAACAAGGAAATTTATTTTTAAAATCTATATTACCACTTACTGATTCTCAGAAAGATGCATTTGAGAGTTATTATGAAAAAGCAAATCTTCTTCTTCATGGGTGCCCAGGAACAGGGAAAACGTTTATAGGATTATATCTTGCTCTTGAATCAATACTTGTAAAGAATGAATATAAGAAATTAATAATTATTCGATCGGCTGTTCCATCAAGACAAATTGGATTTATGCCTGGAAATGAAAAAGAAAAAATAAAACATTATGAAGTTCCATATGAAAATATTATAGGAACTTTATTAAATAGAGATGATGGATACAGTGTACTTAAAAGTAAAAATTTTATTGAATTTACAACAACCTCATTTTTAAGAGGTACTACGTTTGATAATTCTGTTATTCTTGTTGACGAAATTCAAAATATGAGCAGTATAGAATTACATACAATTATTACACGAGTTGGAGAAAATAGTCGAATTATTTTTTGTGGTGATATTAAACAGGATGATTTAACAAGTGAACGTTATCATGAAGAGAGTGGTATTGAACCATTTCTTGATATTATTGAAGAGATGACAGAGTTTGAATTTGTTGAATTTGATATTCCAGACATTGTAAGATCAACTTTACTAAAATCATATATAATTGCAAGAAACAAATTAGGATTATAAAAAATGAAATTTGTACATGATTTGATTGAATTTGAAAAAATCAAAGATGGAATGACCACATTCGGAAGATATTATGAGACACCTAAAGGAAAACAATATCCTTCTGTTACAACGGTTATAGGAAAAGCTGATAAAAGTCAAGGCTTGATAGAATGGAGAAAAAGAATTGGCGAAGTTGAAGCCGATAAAATTCTATATCAAGCCGGTCAGATAGGCACCGCCGTTCATAAAATTATTGAAGACTATTTGAATAATGATGAAGATTATTTAACAGAACATCAATATGCTAACATTGATTTATTTAAAACTCTTCAACCTATTCTAGATACGCGCGTGAATAACATACGCGCGCAAGAAGCAGCATTATATTCTGATTTTTTAAAAGTTGGTGGTAGAGTTGATTGCATTGCAGAATTTGATGGAAAATTATCCATTATTGATTTTAAAACTTCACGATCTCCTAAAAAAGAAGAATGGATTGAATCATACTTTATGCAAGCTGCAGCATATGCAGTAATGTTTGAAGAAAGAACTCAAATTCCAATAACTCAATTAGTGATTTTAATTACCGGCACATATGGGTCTCAAATTTTTATTAAACAGCGAGATAACTATATTAAGCAATTTATGAAATTAAGAGTTCGATTCGAAAAAGATCTTTTAGAATTACAAGGAGAAACATAATTATGTTTTTGAATCTTTTAAATAAACAATTTTTTATCCTTCTTATTATTTTGGCATCTATTATTATATCAATTCCAAAGCCATCAATTTCGCAAGCTCTTCAGAAAGAAGCCGTGTCTATTTATTGTGATCATGATTTAAATAGAGCTCTCAATATTGTTATGGTAAAACAAAACATGAAAATCATCTTTCATGGTACAGTTGAAGAAATCAATTCTAATGCTTCAAATGACATATTTGTCTTTGCCAATGATAACTCTTTCCTTCTCGCATTCACTGAAATAAATAACAAAAATGCGAAATTTTGTATACTCGCTTGGCCTAAGTTAATGTCAGCCGATCCTGATTTAGAACTTCCAAAACTTGATAAAAGAAATATTCCTGATCGAAAGCTATAAGTTCATAATTTTTGATAAAAAAAAAGAGGGAGCATTTGCTCCCTCTTAGTTTCAGTGGATTATCTCCACTTTTTTTATTACATGATGTTAGAAATAGTCACGTTGCGATAGTAGTTGTTGTTGGTTGCCGTTGGAGCACCAGATTGATCAGCAACTTCAGCAAATGGATTCGTGACCATTCCATACCGAGTCTTAAATCCAATCTTTGGCTGGAAGCTATTCTCACCGACTGCCCGAACCATCTGTAGTGGAACATATGGGCAATAGAAGAGACCGGCATCAAAAGCATTTGAGCCCTTATAACCAACAATCATATAGTTACCGCCAGCATATGGGTCAACATAAACTCTCATACGACCATTGAGAACACCAGCAAAGGTATTGCCTGTGTCATCAACTTGTAGGTTATTAGAGTTAAGAGCTGGTGTATAATCAAGGACACCGGCCATCTGAAGAGCAGATGCTACATCTGAAGAACAGATAACTAGGTTACCTTTACCACGACGAGTAAGTTTAGCAATCTGATTTGCTTCTTTCTCAATCTGGAACATTAGACCTTTGAACTTCTCAACTAACCAACGACCATTTGAGTCAACGTCTAGATCAAAAGTACCGGCAGTTGCAGTACCATCCTGTGCACCAGCAACAGCGTTGGTAAAGATTGTACGAATAACTTCGCGATTGATTTCAGCTAGAATCTCAGTAGAGAGAATATTTGCTAGCTCAGTCTCAGCATCTAGACCGTGAATAGCCTTTAGATCCTGAGCAAGTTCAGTGGTATATTCTGCCTTGAGTGCACGAGACTTAGCAGTTACAGTCACCTTATCAATGGTGAAACCCATCTCTAGGTATGCAGTATTAGATTCCATATTGGCAGTCGTTACACCAGTACCAGTTGTTTCAGAACCAGCACCCAGAGCATTGGCATGTGTACCTGTACCAGAGAAGTCCGTATCAGCTTCATTAAAGAGAGCTTCAGTACCAGCTGGGTATGCCTCAATACCACCAGTAGTATTTGCATACTGTGCGCGCATAGCAAAGATAAGACCAGATGGGCCTGTCATTGGCTGAACACCACAGAGATCATATGCCATTAGGTTTGGTGCAGCTCTTCGAAGAAGAGTAATAAGCACTGGATCATAGGTTTTTACATTACCGGTACCATCTTGAGCAAGGTTTGTCTCAGTTAGATTAGTAAAACTATGTGGTGACCACTCTACTTGCTCTTGAAGAGCTTTATAGGTGTTTTCAAGCAAAGCAGCAGTAACATTTCTTTTATGAGCATCCTTGATAGGCTCAAGGTCTTCATGCTCTAGAATTGGCTTCCACTTTGCAATTAGTTCTTCATTTAGTAAATTCATTTTTGAAGGTCTCCCTTGGTTTTATTTTATTTATTTATATTTTTATGATTTTCCAAAAGACCTAGAAATGCTTTTGGCAAAGGCTGCTACATCTGGATCAATATATCTTACATTATTCTCATTTCCAATTTCAGAACTACTGTTTAATTCTTCTAATTCTTCGGTAAGATTTTTAGAGTTTGAACCAAAATATTTTTCTTTAATAATTGTTGCTTTTCTTTTAAAAGAATCAATATCTTCATACTCTAAATCTTCAGTAAGTACTTTAAGTTTCTCAACTTGAGTTTGTGCTAAACCCTCAGAGATTTCATCAATTACATCATTACGAAGAGCTTCATTTACAACTTTATTGAGTTCGATATTTGAATTGATTTCTTCATTAAGCTTTGATTCAAGCATTTCAATCTGTTCAGCCATTTCAGCAACAACATCAACACTCTCTTCTGGAATATCAATATTATGTTCAACAAATACACTCTTGAGTCCTTCAAGAAGTGATTCAGCAATCTCTGACTTAATACCAGCTTCAATAGCAAGAGCATTTTCTTCCATATACCGAGTAGTAAGATAATCAAAGTATGAATCAATCTTTTCGACAAGCTCTTCAGTTGCTTGAGCAACTTGTTCGACTAAATCGTTATCAAATTGTTCTTGAATGTCAAGAATTTTAGCAGAAACTTTTTCGTTTACTGCAGCTTCAAAAATGACTGAAGCCTTTTCTTTAAATTCTTCAGTGAGATCTTCTCCATCAAACATTTCTGAAACGTGCTCCCCCATTGTTTTATCTGCGGCCCTTGATGGGCTCTTCTTTGTAGTAACGGTGTCAATAAGATCACCGCCTTCTTTATTTACGCCATCAGAAACTTTTTCAGCTTTATCGCCTGGTGGGTTTTTATCAGCTTTTCGTTTGGCGACTTTTGTATCAATTGAATCCATAGTCTTATTTTCGCTACCACTGGCATCGAATTCCTGAAGTTGGTCTAATTGCTCAGACATATTAACTCTCCTCAATATTTGTTTTGTTTATTTATATATTTTATAATTTTGAAATAGAATGGACAAATTTAGAGAATAGATTAAACTTTTGTTCTTCAAGTTCTCTTACATTCATCTTCTTTGCTTCTGTAACAATACGATCAATTGCTTCTTCTTTCATCCAACAACCAGCTGCAACATCATAATAATATTCAACTCCCTCCATAATACCTTTTACAAAAGCATCTGGAGCTGATGGATCCGCAACAATATCACCAGCAGTAGCTAACATAAAATCATCTTGAACTTCCAAAATACCATTCTTATTTTGTTTCAAAGAGCCAAGACCGCGCGAAGAAACGCCAAGTGTTGCACCTTCGTCCATGAGATTTTTTACAATTTTACCCATAGGAGTATCCATAATTTTTGCTTTACCTATAATATTTGAACCATCTTGTTTAAGTTCAGTTACAAGATGAGATACACGATCTAGGTTAATGGTTGGGCCTTGAGGATGACCAAGTTCGCCATAAGCTCTATTTTTCTTCACGTATTGTTCATTATAACGATTAACTTCTTTAGCAAGAACTTGTGAAGGATATACACGACCATTGCGATTCTTAATATCGCCTTGCATCCA
>Ga0070749_10001250_pt1 | contig 17231 bp, 19 predicted proteins | sample VirMetDEL_Nov_18_FD_75180 | JGI IMG/M metagenome (GOLD analysis project Ga0070749, IMG submission 75180) | Aqueous microbial communities from the Delaware River and Bay under freshwater to marine salinity gradient to study organic matter... | ecosystem: Environmental > Aquatic > Marine >...
GCTCCAGCACCAGCACCAGCGCCCCCGGCAGCAGCACCCGCACCGCCGATCCCGCCAACTACCCCCGGCCCAAACAGAGCAGAACCCAATAGCCCAGCGCCAATACCACCACCAATAATGGCCGCACCAGGAGCCATGACCTCAAAGAAACTCCTGTCAATCTGCCCCGGCATCCAGGCTCCGCCCGATGCATCCCTTACGCCAATCTGATAGGGACTCTGCCCGGCGAATTGCTGTTGAATCTGCCTGAGCATGTCATCAGGGGTGTAGACAGGATCAGGCTCCGCATAGATGAACGGGTCAACGCTGTGCATGCCATTGTTCGACATCGCAGCCGCACGCATCTCCGCCCACTGATCTAGTTCACTCTTGGGTACGTAATGCCAATCGGTCTGTGCCATTAGCGTTTCCTTTACTAAGTTTCGGACTTCGCCCGCTTAGTTTTCAGCTCGTCCTCGTCCTCTTCGTCTTGGTCAATGTCCCCCTTCACCTGCTCCTCCGCCGGCTTTCGATCCTCCACCGCATCAAAGATTCGGACGATAACGAGGGGCGGAAAGAACTTTCCCACCCGTTCCTTAACCATACTCACTTCTTCGGCGGTTAAGATAACGCTCTTCTGCGCCTTTTGCAGCCGGAACGCAAGCATGCCCACCTTGTACTTCTTGTCGGCCGATTCCCGTTCTTCCGGGTCAGCCGCTAAGCAGGCAGTAATTAACACCTTGCGCAGGGTGCCTTTGTCTTCAAACTCCTTACCCTCCACGTTGAGCAGAGGGCGGTCGAGATCACGAAGTTTCATTTTTAAGCTCCATCGTCCATGGGAACGTCAGCCGGTTCGGCCAACTGTCTTTCCGCCGCTTTTTTCTCCTCTTGCACTACAAACGACTTCACCACCTGCCAGATCTTCGCTTTCGCACTCGCGGCATTATGCGGAGCGTCGCCCGGCCAAATAGAATCGAACGCAGCAAGCACCCGTTGGGCGGTTGCTGGTGAAATATCGAACGTGATCTGCGGCATTGTTATGTCCCTTTAAAAGATTGAAGTTGCAGTTGGTAGTGTGGAAATGTTACCATACCCGAGCATAGTAATGTGCAGTGTGATTGCACTCCCTCGCCTGTTGATGATCCAGACATACGCCCCCGACACATCGTCCTGGAACGCCAGATTTCCGTCGGTCGCGGCGGAAGCGGACGCCGGCGCGGTGTCACTCGCAGTCAAGTGCTCCCAATTTGTACCGCCTGCAATCGTGCATGAGACGTTGTTTACTTGGACACCGAGGATACCCCAACGAGTGTTGTCATTTGACGTGAACGCAGAGTAGCTGACAATCCATGGACACACGCGAATAGAGTTATCCCCTACGTTTATTCTATAGCATCCGTCGTCTGGAATGTAGATCTGCAACGTCGCAATGTTCCCAAAGGCATTCGCCGCACCTGAAGTGTCGCTGCCCTTTGGTTTTATCCAAACCCCAACACTGGAATCTGAACCGGCGGCGGTCATTTTGATTTGGCTGCCGGTCGCACTCCCCGTGAAGCCCCAGTAGTTCACTGCGCTGGCGGTGTGAGTGATAGTGTGTTGTAGTGTATTACCGTTGGTATAGAAGTTGTGAGCGCCGTTGCCCTGAGTAATATAGGACAGAGCGACGTTCGTATCTGCACCTACGCTCGCAATTTGCGGGGCAGACCCTGTTGATCCCCCCGTCAGCCGCAAGTAGTTCACTGCGCTCGCGGTGTGGGAGACAAGGACTTGGAGCATCGCGCTGGAATCAGCAGCGGTATAGAAGCGGTGCGGCCCACTCCCTTTCGTAAATAAATTCAATCCTACGTTTGTATCCGATCCATTACTATAGATGTATGGGTAGTTTGTGGTTGTGGCGCCACTCACCTGGACGTAGTTCACCGTGCTCGCGGTGTGGGCGATGAGGAATTGCGCCGCAAACGCTGCATCACCGTTAGTGAAAAAACGAATGTTGTTCGCGGCTTGATTGCCGACATACGTGTTGTCATCCGAGCCTTGAAGTACCGCGCCGCGACTGCCGCCGCTGCTTCGGTAGAACTGAAGTCCGCCATATAGGTGACTGTCCGACGAGGGCAAGATGTAAACTCCCGCCGATCCCTTCGGTTGGAATTGAATACTAATGTTGGAGCCTGAACCTTGCGCGGAACAAACAAGCGGTGACGTTGCCGACCCCGTGAACTGCCAGTAGTTCACCGCGCTCGCGGTGTGGGCGACTGTAAACTGCGTGGAGCCGCTTCCTGCTGTGCCACCACCTGTGCGAAAATAGTGTCCGTTCGGATGAGAATAGTAAAGCACGTTGGCCACAGATGAATACGACGTAATCGAGCCGATTGCGGTGCCATCCGCTGAGATAAAGTTGCAGCTTGCGGCATACGTTCCGGCGGAGTCGTAGGCTTGCAGACCAAGGGTTGCGATGCTAGTGGTGGCCGACTGGATTTGTACTTGATATGTTGGGTTTGATCCAACACTCGCGGCACCCATCTTGATGCCGCCGCCGCCCTTGGGAGCGATACCAATGCTGATTTTGGAGTCGGACCCTGTCGCCGACCATAGGATTACTTGGTTCGCGCCTGTCGCCGCCCCGGTGAAGGTGTGGTAATCGACTGCGCTAGCGGTGGGGGAGATTACAAACTGAGTCGCATTTCCGGTCGTGCGGAATACATGGCTTCCACTGTCATACGTGTCGTAGTACAGGTGGCCGTCAGTGAACTTAAAGAGTTTTGCGCCGTCGGTGCCTTCCGCGTAAGTGCCGGCGTCGTCGGTCCAGTACACCCCGTATGCGCTTCCGCCGCCTAAAAACGCAAGCGAAGCCTCAAGCGGCGCCGACGTGCTGTTCCACGCCAGCGTCCCCGCGCTGTCGTCCCAAAACAGGAGCCGATCCGCACCGGGGTCGGTTAGATTGAGAAGGGTCGCCGACACTCCGCTCAATCCCAACGGGTTCCACGTCGAATTCCAATACCCGTATATCCCTTGCCCATAACCGGGGTCCCAATTCGTGCCATCCGCCCCCGTCACCATTCCTTCCCGGGGTCTAGCCGGAGCAACGTTTTGAAACTCCACAGTCCGAGCGGGCCCCTGTTCAAACGTGAGCGAGATCCGCAGGAGTTCCCGTTCCAGGTAGCCCACCAAATCCTGCATCGCCTCCGGCGACGCGTCGGTAGGCGCTACAAATGCTTCAGGAACGTATAGGAGATCTTCGTCGGCCATTAGAAGCTCCCGGCCTTCTGCACTTCCAGCTCATATCCGTGCAGACGCCAGTCAATATCCGTCACGCTTTCAAACTTCACCGCGAGCAGCCGTCCGTTGGTGATGATGGGGACAAACTCGTCCGTTCCGATGGTGTAGTTTACTGGGGATTCCCACGTTACCGAATCTTCCGGCCGGTTTTGATACCCCGCGTACACCCTCACCACACCACCGTTCGTCCCCTCGATGCGTGGCCACACCGCAGTCAGTAGCTTGTGCGAAGTGAGATCGGGCGGTTTTTCTGCCCGCCACGCTATTGGCACCGCCGCCCGTTCGACGTAAGACGTCATGCTCGTTCCATCGAACGCAGCCGTTTCATCTGCAAGTAGCAGCTTCGACGTCGTCTCCGGCCGGGCCATCATCAGCCTGCGTGCCGCCGCCGCTGCCCGGCGCAAGTCCCACCCGCTCACGTCCGTGTCCCACGTCGTGGAATCGGGGTCCCAAGTGGCCGGAATCCCGCTCACCTGTCCCGGTCGCGCCCCCGCAATGTCGTCGAGATCGCGGAACGTGACCGTACCGTCTTCCCAATTCCACACCAAGGCGACGTTGCAAAACTCTTGTCCATCCCCGAGTGGTGCACAGGCCCACACTTCCTTCGCGCCGGGCACCTGCGTCACAAACATCCGGGAATACTTGTCCGAGTCGATCTGCGACATAAACCACCGGAGAACCTTCTTCTCCACCACACTCCGCTTGTTCTGTCCGTCGTGGGTGAAAATATCCTCTTGGCTCACCACGAAGTGCTGGCCGTTGATGAACTCCGTCACGCAGCGCTTGTTGATGATGCCGGCGTCGTTGAAGATCTTAAAAAACCGCATTACCTTCACGCCACCAACATACTGCATGCCCCACACAGTATCTTCTTTGTAGATGACGAACACGTCGCGCAGGGGCAACCCATCCTTAACAAACCCGAGCGAATCGCCCAACTCGTACTCGCCGGCGTCCTTTGTGTCATCCGTCTCGTCCCAGCTTGCTGGCACCGCACCGGCAGCCGCCGGGTGGCTCCACTTCACCATCTGCGGGTACTGCGTGGCCGACTTGGTAATGTCCATCGCCACAAGGAACTGTCGAAACGCCCGCATTGACTTGCACTTCCACAGCGCGTTCCAATTCGGCAAATCGACAAGAAGTTGCGCAGCGGAAACCGGCGTCCACACCTGAGGCACATCCACGCTGTTGTTCAACACCGGGATGCCCTGAAAGTTGGTCATCGTCCAGTTTTCGTCCGCCGTCGCACTGTACGCTCCGCCGACGTTGGTAATGTCGGTGTGCGTGGAGAAGTCGTAACAGTAAACCGCCGCTAGGCCGGCGTAAACCCAAAACGCAGCGGCCGGAGTTGCAGCCTGCGCTACGTTATACGGAGCGACGCTCGGGCTTCCCCACGGTTGGCTCTCACCAAGAAACTTCTCGACGAAAAAGTTGCGGAACCGGACATTATTGCCTGCACTCCACGCCTCCTTCGGAAGTTCTTGTGGCCGAGCGTCGTAGATGATACCGTACCGCCCAACCATATCGACCGGAATCAGCATCACTTCACTCCGTTATATTCCATTGAATAGTGGTTGCCGTCGTTAAAACGTCCGCCCCAGCGACAGTCAGGGTGTTGTTGCTCCCACCACTCACCGAGCTGGCGATGCCGTTCCGTTTCTTCTAAGTAATCCAGCACCCCGTCTCCATCAATGTCCAGAAACAGGTTCAAGTCAATCGCACACCGCTGTTTGTGCGCCGAGCGTGGATGGCCGTAACCTCTGCTCACCCCTACCTGGCCGAACACTCTCGGATCACGATAAGCGTCGCCTAACGACACCTCAAAACCCAACTCGTGAGCCTTGTCAATTAGCCTAGGTACTAGGCGTGCAAACAGACGCTGTAACTGCCCCAGGGTCATTTGCGTATCCTCGAAGCAATGGCGCCGATAATGCTGTTATCGGCCGCACCTTCTTGAAGCGCGTTTTTCTTATCATCGCTACGCTTCCACACGGCGATGCCTAGAACAGCCAGGGCGTATAGCCAATGTTCCGCCAACGCCCTCATTAAGTCAGCGATGGCCGTTATGGTTTCCGCGATGCGGGTGGGTTCGTTTACTACCACATAGGCCAACATGCCGAATACTACCACCCCCTGCACCGTCCAAGTGAAAGCCGCAACATAGCCGAAGGTAGGGCGCCAGCGTCTTTGATAAGGATCGCCGCTAGCGTACTCGGCCCGCATCGTGGCGTTGACTGCTTCCAGCCGTGCCGTCTCGCTCTTGTACTGATCGGTTTGGAACTGCATGATCTGTGCTTGCATCTGGATCAACAGTTGCGGGTCAGCTTTAATCGCCGCCACCGCAGCTTGGGCGTCATCCACCCCCGTCACCGCAGTTGCAATGTTTGCAATAGCTCGCGCGTTTTCTTCCGCTTTCGGGCCGGCGATCATGCCCGTTACAACCGGAATGAGTTGGGCTAACCCAGCGATTACTGGAATGAGTGGAAAGGGCATTTCAATTTTCCCCAAGCCGCGTTTTAGGATAAGCCCAGCCGGGGTTTAACCCGCTTGCCATACGATTGCAGAAACTGTTATGCTCCCGAAACTCAGCCTCCCGCCGGTCGACCGGAAGGGACATAATGCAGTTCGTCATTCTTTGCTCCTGCTTCAACGACCAAATTAACTGCAACACGCGCGTCGTATCGCGCGTGTGTTCCCACAGGAGGTAGCTGGTAAACCCAGCCACAGCCAAAGCCATCACCGAGATAACCTCCGCCATTCTTTTCGCGGGAAAAATACCGTCGAAAAAGGGAGTTTTAATGCGCACTCGGTCTCCTTCACGATCTTCTTCCCTTCGGTTTTTTATAATCATGACTTAAGTTGACCTCAGCCAAAGAATTGTTTCCACACTCCGCTCACCTTAACCCAGCCCGAAGTGATTGCTTTCCACGTTCCGCTCACTTTCACATGGGCTTCGCTGATTTCTTTCCACGTCGAGCTTACGTTGACGTGCATCGGCTGCGCGGTCGCCGGCTCGTAGGTGATGACGATGATTCCCTGCGCAGCGTCCCTTCCGTAGTAACCGCCGCCAGACCCGCCGCCGTACAAGCCGCCCGCTCCGGGCGTCGCAATTTGTGAAGCGCCACCACCACCACCACCGGAGCCGTATGTGCTTTCCCACTCAAGTCCAGCGCCGCCCTCGCCGCCGTTGTTTTCGTCATACGACGGGCTGGAGCCTCGGGCTCCCCCGCCACCGCCACCAGCGCCATTCGTATTCCCACTTCCATCGCCCGCGCTGGATGTTACTGCGACAGCGCCAGCGCCGCTTCCACCTCCTCCGTAACGAGTGCCACCAGCGCCACCAGTTCCGTATGTGCCGGTGCTGCCAGCCGCGCCACCTCCGCTACCGCCCCCACCGCCACCAGAGACTGGTGTTGGCGAATCCCATGTCGCGTATCCATTGCCACCGTTTGCGCCAGCACCATTCGGCCCCGCCGCGCCGCCGCCGCCTCCATTTCCAACCTGCGAGGCGGTCCCCTCTATTGCGCCAGTACCGCCGGTTCCTCCGCTGTACTTGGTGTCACCAACCCCACTCGCGGCAACGCCTCCAGCGGCACCTGATGCGCTGGACCCGGCACCGCTTCCGCCTTTTGCTCCAACAGAGGACGCGGCCAATGAGGCCCCGTTGAAGTAAGTGTCGCCGCCAGCGCCACCGCTCGATCCACCGGCTCCTACAGAGTAGGAAATCGAGCCAGCCAGAGTCAGGTTGGATACCTTGGAGTAGGCACCGCCACCGCCGCCGCCGAGCGCGTTCGCTGCCGTGTTGTAGGCTCCAGCCCCGCCACCTCCGATGCACTCAACGGTGTTGTTAGAGTTGTTCCAATCCGACGGAACACTCCAACTTGATCCGGAGGTGAGGTAGATGACAGTTGCCACTTTTTACGCCTCCCTCACGAACCACAAGTCTCCATCGCTCCCGCCACTCGGCGAGGAGGTGGAAATGGTGAGCGGGTAGGTGGCAATCGAGCCCAAACCGAGCGTGGTGCGGGCGTTTGACGCGGCGGCATCGTCGATCAACGTCGCCCCGAACGCACTAATCGTCGTCGACGCCGGTAAAGAAAAAGTGGCAAGGTCAGCGTCAAGACCCAGCGTCGCCAGTGCCGCAGCCGCGTTTGCATCGTCCACTAAACTCCGGCCGAACGCGCTGAAGTCCGCAAGCGCCGCTGTTCCGCTTCCGGTGAAATACGGAAGTTTATCTGCCGCACTCACCAGCCCGGCGAGGGCCGCAAGCTCGGCGTCATACGCCTGTACATCGCTGCCCACCGCTACGCCCAACGTAGCTCGGGCAGTCGAAGCGTCGGTGTCATCCAGCAACGTCCGCGCGAAAGAGGTGAGTGTGGCAAGAGCCGCAGTTCCGCTCCCCGTAAAGTACGGCACCTTGTCTGCCGCGCTAGTCAACCCGGCGAGGGCTGCCAACTCGGCGTCATATGCCTGTACATCCGTGCCTATCGCCACACCCAAAGTAGTTCTCGCGGCGCTTGCACTCGCATCGTCGAGCAACGTGAGAGCAAACGCGCTGAGGGATTTCGGGGCCAAAATCGCGTGCAAAGCCGAGCCATCACACGCCACAATTGCCATCGACCCGTTCGGCACCGTGAGAGTCAACCCCCCGTTGATCTGTTCGGTCGAGGCGGGGTCGATTGTCACATCTCCACCATTCGCCTCGACGATGACAAAGTGCCCGTTCCCCAACGTCCCCACCGCCGTCCAGGTCAACGTCAACCCAGCTGTGCAGTTGATCACGGTCATGTTGTCCGTCGCTGCCACCGTATACCCGCTCGACTTCGATTGCACTCGCCACGCACGTCCGGCCAAGCCGGGAAAGGTGGCCTTCGCAACCGTTTTAATCAGCCGAAGGTGGTTATCCCCCTCCGACTTAGCGTCAGTCCCGGTGGGGTTGGTGATGACTAGATCGTCGAGATAGCTACCGCTCTCAAGTCCCATCAGTCATCTCCCATCGAACGCATTTTCCCCGCCTCGAAGCGAGCGATGGTTTCGTTGTAAACTCGCCGGCGACCTTCCTTCCGCATCAGGTCAAAAACGGGAATCACATCCTGATCCCGCGTGTACTGCGAGGCGAATATCAAGCCCACCTCGCCTAGCACCCAATCGCTCGCGTGCTGGAGCCACAGATTCTCGCTCGCCACGGTGAAGTCGAAAGCTGAGTCGGTTTTGTAATACCGCCACCGGAGGGTGTAAGTGTCGTCGGGAATCGGCCGGAGGTAGAGTCGGTTGAAAACCAGCGCTCCCTTGATCGGCTTTCCGATTACCTCGTCCTTATAGTACGCTTTGATAATGTTCCAGTCGTCGAGGACGATCGGCACCCAAGGATCGGCGCTGGTATCGTCAGGGTCGTTGTACGCGATTTGGCACCAATCGTCCTCTTCATCAAAGTGCACAAAGTCCGCCGGCCGGGAGACATACTCCTGCGACGCAGTGGTCGTGATCGTGGCGTCTTCTGCCTGAAGAAACCACGGTTTGAATGTCGCATTCTCCAGCACGTTTTTTCTCAACATTTCCGCTTCCAACGTCACCATCGCGCTGGTAATGTCCGTTCGCCTTCCGAGCCGCTTTTGCAGCACGGTTAGAAAATCGTCGCCGTTCATACAAACTCCACGTGAGGTGGGTTGGGATCAACGAGATAGTTGATCAACTTGTTCTTGTCGTTGAACTGACAATGGTGGCACGAGCGGGCATCGAAGTCGTAACGCCGGGTGTTATAAAACCAGTCGGAGAATCGTTGCGTTGAGAGGTCTCCGATCTCACCCTTTCGCGTGTAAGCGTTCGTGCAGCAGGTATACACCTTGAGATTTCCTCCGATGTACACCACAAACTGCTGATACCCGCAGAAGTCGTAATCCGGAGCAGCCATTTCAAGGTCATGCACGCGCGCCCCAAAAAAGTCTACGACTTTGAACGAGGAATCTTCAAGACTCTTCGCTGTGCTAATGTAATCCCTAATCGCCCCTTCGACGCCCGAGTAGTATTCCGCCCCTTGGTGGGAGAACATGGCAGATATTCGGACGTAAGGGACTCCGAGGCTTTTCGCAAGGACGCAGGCGTCCACAATCTCGTGAAAATTTTCCCTGGTAGCCACAAAACCCACGCCAACAAGCGGCCCATCCAACGCAGCAGCATACCGAATGTTCTCCACGACCTTGTTCCACAACCTCGTTGCCCGAATGGTTTCGTAGGTGAGTTGCTGGCCGGCGTCGAGGCTAATTCGCAGCCACGTCAACCCACTCAGCACCCCCGCCTTCCCCTCCAACCGAGTCCCGTTCGTCACCAAACCCGTCCTCAGCCCGAGTCCCTGCGCGTGGGCGATGATACTTTCCCACTGTGGGTGCACCGTTGGCTCTCCACCTCCGGTGAATTCCACCGCCAGCACGCCGGCGTTCGCTGCGTCGTTGAGAATCTCGATCGCCTTTTCGACGGGAATAAAACGAGTGGGGTTCTTCTTCCCCGACTCGTCAGGAAATTGCTCCGTTGAAAACCCGCCCTCCATCCGGTAGGCACAAAAGTGGCAATCCTGATTACACAGGTCACTGATAATCATTTGCAGATGCGTGGGCACAATGTCCCGCTTTCTCCGCAACTGAGCAACCCTTTCCAGGTGCCATGCCGGCTTGAAACTGGTCATGACGTCAGCCATGGACGAACCTTCCGCATCGCTTGCAACGCAACGCACTCTCTCCAGTGTCGATCGGCCGGTGGCCGGCGAGCCTGCACCAGAACAGTTTCAGCCAAAGCGGGACTTTGAACTTCATGGTTACGGCGCCTTGCCCTTCTTCGGGGCTTTTCCAGTTTTGTAGCTTTGGCCGGTGGCCGATTGACAAATGCGGATGGCGGACGACTCACTCCGTCCCTGCTTCTTCACCCGTTGCACACAGCGGTGCACCTTTGTTCCCTTAGGCATTAGTCGTCATCCTCTGCCATCGCGGTGAAGGGGTTCTTCTCGTCTTCCATCACCCTTACCCGGTAGTTTTCGAGGTCGATTGTGCCGGTTTTCACCGTCTTTTTCGGGTCGTCGTAGTCGGTCCGTTCACGCTGGCTCAGCCCCTTCACCGTCCCAGTGACGAGGATTTCCACTTTCTCGCCCACCGACAGGCCGGTGATCTGGCCGGCGTCTTTGCCCTGAAAGTCGAGATACAGACAAGGGGGCGAACCCTCACCCACCATCGCCGTCGGCACATATTCCTTCTTCACCTTCTTAGCCATTTGCAACCTCCACTTCGCGTTGTGCGTTCATTTCACGCTTGATCCTGTCCATGAACTCTCGACGTTCTTGCGAGTCCTTCCACTTCGTGTCGAAGATGACGCCCGCTTCTCGGTTGATTGGTTCTACGCGCCGGTAGGTTTCGTCCCACTCTGCATTACCGAAAAGCGGGTGTTTGCACACGAACTTTACGTCTTTGCAGTACTTTAGAACCCCCAGTGTCCGGCCGATGTCATCAATCACCGAATCGAGGCAATTATGCTTAAACCACGGATGCGCCCACCATCCCCACAGCCGCGTCAACTTTCCGCCGCTCACGGGAAAGCAGGTTAAATCCCCGTGATAAACTCCATCGTTGGGATAGGCGATGTTCCAATCTCCGGCCACCTCGACAAGCTCGGCAAGCTTATCCTGCGTGCCAATCAGCACATCATCGCACAGGTGTCCGTAGAATTTGGCGTCGGGGAGACGGGCGTAGGCCCAATTCATCTTCTCCCCGCAGTAGGTGAAGTCCCCCTCGGCGACGTGGACTTGCCACCGCTCGGGCCACCTCTCGTCGAAGTAGTCTTCCCAGTTAGGGTCGCGGCTGCACACCACAACCATCACCGGCTGCTTCAGGTCTTGTTGCCCGAAGCTAGCTGCGAGTTCACGCAGCTTCTTGACTCTGTCCCTGCTTGGAATCACGAACACGCTGAATCTCCCCCACCACGTCGTGGGTAAAGTTGTAAAAGCCGATGTGTCCTACCTCCTTCGACAAGTCTTGGTCGATGTAGATGGGAACTCCCTCACGTTCGAGAGCTTGACACAACCACCAGTCTTCCCCCTGATAGTTCTCCACATCTTCTCGCCATTTCATGTCGAAATCGGGCGGGCGAATCAACTGCATCACTCGCCGGCTCAGCATCATGATCCCCGTGCCGATCCTGTCCACCCTCTCCAACCCCGTACTCTCCGGGTCGGTGTAGACGGTAACCCACTTCAAGGGGTCGCCGCCTGGGTCTTTGTTGCGCGCGGTGGGCTGAGCCGGAATTACCTTAGTGGCGATATTTGCGGCTACGCAATCCACCTTCCGCGACAACAGAAGGTGCAGCATCTTTCGCGGGAATGTTTGGTCGCTGTCGATGAAGATCAAATACTCACACTCTTTCTCCAGCGCCTCTTGCACACACAACCACCTCGACTTCGGTAGCACTGAGCCCTTGATGTTAGTGATCAAGGCCATTTGCTGATCCCACCCCTCGATCTTGAACGTGCAGAACGCGGCAACCATGTTCACCAACGCGGCGCCGAAGTCGGCCATCCAAATCCCTGTGGACGGGACGGCAATCAGCACCTTCAAAACTTTGCCTGGCCGTCGTGGGGCAGACTGTAACATTTGCTGTTTATGCTTAAAGGGCGGTGCGTGTTTCTTGCTCATTTTAACCTCCGATTGGGGGCGGGAATAAGCGCGGGGTTAATTCCTGATAAACCCCGCGCTTAAGACTTACACCACGAAGTTGCTCAGCCAGCAGCTCGTCTTCGCGTGGGCCAGCTCCAGCCCGCACTCCGACAGCCATTGACCTTTCAGTTCATCCGCGTCGTTCGCTTGGATGTTGTCCTGATGCTTCGTGTCCCGCATGTAGCGGTAACGAATGGCGCCCGGATCGAAGATGAACATGTCGTAGGTGAACCGGCCGTGCGTGTTGAACAGCGGGTGCGTCTTCACGTAGATCTCACCTTGCGGGAAGATCCAGTGTGCGAGGCGCATGCCGTACACCGTCACATAGCCGTCGAAGTTGATGCGCGTGGACGAGCTGTTCTTCGCCAGGTTGTTCAGCGAATTCAGCGCGCCGTTACCGGCAAAGCAGATCCGCTCCGCACCCGCTTCGGTGTCGTAGTCCCAGATCGGGTACACCGCCGCCAGCAGCGTCGCTTCCGTCGGCGTAGTGGTAAACGCCGTGATGCGCGTGCTTGCGTAGGTCGACAGCATGTACAGCAGGCCGCCGGTGAAACGCTGCGGCTTACCTGCCGCACCCGTGGTCTCGTACCGCTTCCCGAAGAGGAACGCCAGCTCCATCGCCACCGAGTGATCGAACATCTTCCGCTTTTTGTCGTTCTTCAGCGGGTCACCCGTTCGCGTCCGGGTGAGACGTGCGGTCTCGGTGATTCTGTACGCCGTCTTGAAGATCTGCGTGTAGTTGTAGATCTTCGTCGGGTTGCGAGTGGACGCGGCCGGCGATGTGCTGCCTTCCTCGTACACGTTCCCGATTTTCGTCAGGTAGACGTCGTTGGCGATGGTTGCGGCGGTAGTGCCGGCGGCCGCCCTTTGCACCACGATCGTGTTGCTGTCCGTGACGCTGGAGACGACCAGGATCTCGTGCGTGTACGACGAAGTGATCGCCGCCTCGACGAGCAGTACGTCACCCGCGACCAGATCGTCGCAGTTGCCGCTGTCGCACACGAGGGTGGTTGCGCTGGTGGCGTAACCGGTGCCGTAGTTGATCTGGACTCGAACGGCGTTGAGCTCTTCTTCCCACCAGTTGAATTCCGGATCATCCACCTTTTCCGACCGCATCTTCGACAGAAGGGCCGTGAGGGGTGCTTGGCCGTTGGGCCGGCGCCAGAGAATATACTCGCGGAAGTTCTTGGGGCGCTCGTCTGTTGCCCAATCGCCCGTTCCACGAAGTCCTGCGACTGCCATGATGACTTCTCCTTATCAACCTCGATCGTCCACGAGATCCTCTTCTGCGAGAACCTCGAAAGCGTTCGAGCTTTTTCTTGCTGGCGGTGGTGTCGCGCCACTGCCGCTCGGAACGACTGGCGTTCCACCGGGCCTGGCTGCATCTGGCGTGTCCACGTTGTGCTTCTCCATCAACCTTTGAGGGAGCGGAATACGCAACGCTACCAGCGATGCTACACCACCTTCTCGGATAACGTCCTCTGCCGACGCTGTCGGGTTGGCCTGCCGATATCCGGACAGCACCCGTGCTACCACCGGGGCGTATTCCGGTTTGTTCAACTCAGGCCACTCACTGAAGAACAGCTTTGTGCTGGTCTCGACTGCCTGCGCCCGTTGCGAGTGCGCTTGCATGAAGTGGGGAAACGAGGTGGCCACCCATTGGGCCATCCGGTCCGCCACATCCATGTGCACCTTCGCCAGGAGACGAGGCAGCACTTTTTCCGGGTCAGTAATGACCGCGTTGGCATCTTCTTCTGACAGAGCATAGCCTTGCGCTAGCTCGTCGAAGTACTTTTTCCGCGACTGCTCCCGTTCCGCTTTGATCTCTTCCGGCGTTTTTTGAGGTGTTGCCGGCGGAGTTTCGACAGCGGGTGGCGGGGTTTCCGACTTCGGCGGAGTCGCCGGGGGTTGATCACTCGCCGGCTTTTCCAACGCCTGCACAGCTTCTGCTGCCCGCTGTGCCGGCGTCTTATCTACCGGCGGTTGCTCACCCTTTGGCTCTTCTTTCGCGGGCGGAGGCGTATCGTCGCTCTTGACGATTTCCTCCACCTCGGCGCCGAGGTCTTCGTTGGCGAAATCGGTAAAGACGTCTGAACCGAGATCTTCTGCTTTTGTCTCAGCTGGTTCCGTCGCCGGAGTCGGGGTCGGAGTCTCCACCGTCTCCACTTTCTCTTCGGGCATTTTCCATCTCCTTCAACACAGCTAAACCACTTTCAACCAAAGTAGCCGGGATAGCCAACAACGTAGCCATCCCGCTCGCTTCGCCCAGTTCCCACTGCTGCATCAACAGGGCGTCGTTGCTGTTAAGCGGGGTAGAGTTATACTTCCCCCGCCGGGTTGAAATCTGGGCCTGCCCGATCTTAACCAGTTCGGCCCACGCCTGAGACGTTAGCAGGTCCTGGAATAGGCGAACCTGCTGGCGCGCTTCCTGCTGTCGGTCCAACTCCACTTGCTGGCCCTCCACCACGTGGCAGCGGCACTAGATTACCAGCACGAGCACCCGCTGCTGCCTGCGCGTCTGGCACCACCCTTGCATTGATCTTGAACTGGTCGAAGTTTTTCGCCCCGCCCATCTGAGCAATCCACCCCATAATCCCAGTCCAGTCGAGCTGTTGCGCCACCTCCGGCATCTGCCGCATGGCCTGTGCCAGCTCCTTCCACAGATTCGCCATCGCAAACCGATCGACCGGCATCGTTCCATCCACCGGAACAAAGTCAAACTGGCCGGCGATCCTATCCGGGTCGACCTGCACGAACTGTTCGCCGGTGCCATAGTTTCGGCCGGCGATCCGGAGCGATTGTTCCACGCTCATCCTCTGTTGCGTATTCGCAAGCAAAACGTCTGCCCACGGCGTGAAGCCCATCGCACTCATGTACTCCGCCACCGTTTTCATCCGATTGATGCCGAGGGTGGTTGACGTACGAACGGCCGTTGCCGTTTGCCTTCCGCCGGTGTTCATCTGACCCATGATCTGGTCGTTGATCCCCAACACCCGTTGCATCAAATCCGCCACCATCTGGAAGTCCCGCAGGTGCGTCTGCGTCACATCCGCGATCTGCAGCTGATGCACGGTGAGTCTCGGATCGGTGCCATACGCCTCGGGCTTCAACCTCACAATCCGGCCGGCTGCCGGGTCGTTGAGGTCCTTCATCACCACCCGGCTCGGGTCGACCACCAGCTGGTCGTTGAGAGCCTTCCGCACGTTGTACATGTGCGAGTTGAAGAGCCACGACAGGATCTCGTTCATCGGGTCGACGATCTCCAACATCGACCGCTTGGCGAGGGCGTAACCCTCGATTTCGTACTCAAGCGGGAAGTATTCGAATTTATCGTGATAACTTCCCTTCGGCATGGCACAGAGGATCACCTCATCGTTGCCAACCGTGAAGGCCCACTTTTCCGGGTACTTGCTCGTTCCTAACCCCCAATCGGTCGGGACGAGTTCGATCTCCATTTCCAACAGCTCGATGTACGACTTTTCTTTCTTTTCGTTGTTTCCAGTTCGCGCGGGGTCTTCGAGCTTACCTCTGTAGTATAACGTGTCCATCGCCTCGGGCAGAACGAGCTGCGAGCTTCCGCGGTCACGACCAAACGAATTTGGTGACGTTTGGAGGTTCTGCTGTAGCTTCTCCACGTTATAATAATAGCCATCCTCTTTCCTCCGCACGACGGTATTCCAGCCAGTCTCAACAATGCGCCCACAGAACTCTCCCCGTTGCAGTTGGGAGAGGGGAACGCGCGGATCGGGAAAGAAGTCCTGCGGACGCACGTTAAAGATTTTGTTCCCCTGATACCCCTGCACCCGAACAAGCTGCTTCACCTTCTTCATCTTGCCCGGAACAGTGAGACCAAGATAGCTTGCCGGCACTTCCGCAACTTGCGTGAAGTATCTCTGTTCGTCGTACCACCCATTGCACACCACGCCGAGGCCGTACTTGCCGGCGTCCATCAACCACAGATGCAGCGGCAACATCATCCCGCCGGCCTGGAATTGGTAATCCATCACCGCTTCGACAGCCATCTCGTTAGCCGCGCTGTCCCCGTTCCTCGCCGTGTATTGCAGCACCGGGCTTCGAGCGAGAAACACACTCGCTAGGTAGGTGTGCATGGTGAGCAGCATAGCGTAGCTGTAAGGCACGTCGATGGTGACGTACTGAGGCCGGCCAGTCGACCGGAGATTTTCGCGGAGCCGATCCGTTTCCTTCAAATTGACGTACGCCCGGAAACGCTCTTCCATCTTGCTCCACGTATCGTACCGCTCGCTCATGCGATGACGAGAGAGGTCGTAACGTTGCCGAATCGCCTCCAGGATCACCGCATGCCGGGGCGAATCGTACGGGATTTCAACAACTTCAGGCTTCAGCTTACTCACGGGGCAGCTCCCAACGCATCGAGTTCGAGGGCCGGAATGTCGCTTTCATCGTTCATGCCACCGTAGTCCTCTTCCTCGCCGTCGACGGCGACGTGGTAGCGGGCGGAAGTAATCGCCATCGCCACCATATCCAGCACATCGTCCAACATGTCCACATTAGGCCGGTAATCACCGAATTGCTCGATGAACTTTTTATGTGAGCTGTGCACAAAAAGCAAGCCATTCGCCGCCTTATCACGCAAAGCCTGAATGATCCGATCACTCTTCCGCCGGCGATCCTGAATTTGGTCGATGACGCACCACCGGCGAGTTTCCTTCATCTTCCGTTCAATGTACCACGCCAACACTCGTTGATAGGCGATGCTTTCCACCACAGCGCGTAAGATGGTGTGGCGGGAGAGATACGAGATAAACGTCAGCGCTGCTGCCTCCGGCATTTCACCCTTTTCGGCAGTGTATTCGACCACATAGACCTCGCGCCCTCGAAAGCCCACCACACCAATAACCTGATCGTCGGCCTTCTTGCTCTCGCTCGACGCCGGGTCGATGGCGATCAGTTTCGTCATCCCGGGCGGCAGCCCCTTTTCGTCCCAGTACTTCAGCCACTCCAAATCGAACGCCGCCGTCTCCGGGGAGATAATCTTACACTCCATCTCCCGCATCCAGAGCGACATTTTGTTGAGGCGAGTGTGCTCGTGCTTCTCCTTTTGGAGAAACTCTGTGGGGTAGCGTGCTTCCCACGTGGACTTCCCGTTCGAATCGAAACATCCAATCTCGACCAGGCTCCACTCGCTACTCTTGCTACAAGTTGCAATAAGATCGAAGTCGTTAAACGGCGTTTGAAGCAGAACCATTTTTGCCGTCGGGTTTTCAGTCGGAGGGGCGAGGGACTTCTGTAGCGCGCCGAGGA
>Ga0070749_10001251_pt1 | contig 17226 bp, 23 predicted proteins | sample VirMetDEL_Nov_18_FD_75180 | JGI IMG/M metagenome (GOLD analysis project Ga0070749, IMG submission 75180) | Aqueous microbial communities from the Delaware River and Bay under freshwater to marine salinity gradient to study organic matter... | ecosystem: Environmental > Aquatic > Marine >...
CTTATATTTTCAAGTTCTTTAACTCTTTTATTTATAATATCTTCAGGTAAATTACCTGTTATTGATTTAGCTTTTTGAGCAACTTGTCCTGCTACAAGTTTTGTTTTAGGGGCGATAGATTCTACTTGCTGGATAGTTCTGCTAACAACAGTCTTAGGGTCTATCTTTCCTGTTTCTGCTTTTGCAAAAGCTAAGTTTAAAGCTCTACTAAAATCTTCTTCTAAGTTTGGTCTTTTCATTACAAAATCCTGTACCATTTTTGAATCAGTAATTAAATTTATAGGATTATATGAACCGCCTTTTTGGCTTAATTCTCCTAAATAATCAAAGACTTTATTAACACCTGTAGCTTGCAATAAAGCCCCTACTGGAGCGTAAATTGCACCTGCTACATCCCCAGCTGTTCTTAATCCAGCTTTTGTTACACCTTTTAGAACATCACCTTTTTGTATATCCTCTGCTCCAGCTTGAATATCAGTCTTTAACTTATTTGCTATACCTTGTTCTCCTCCTCCATATAATGTCTTTAAACCCTCTATACCTTCTTTTAGAGGGTCTAGCAGTGTCCCTTTAGCTTCTTGTGGTTGTTGAATATCTGGTGTTTGTGGAACAGTAGATATTGGATTAGGAATACCCTTAGCTTGATTATAAGCCTCTTCTACATCTTTCTGAGTAGGTTCTCCAGAAAATTCTATTTTTGTTCCGTCTGAATATTCAATAATTGCCATATTATTTTATAACTTTAAATGTTACACCTGATTGTAATTTACCTTCCGTTACTGGTGCTAATTGATTATTACTAGGGGAATTTGTTGCCCCCTTATAACCTGGAATCTGCTGGAATATACTGTCTTTTGTATTTTGCATTTCTGTATATAAATCAATAAATCCACTAACATCTTTACCGTTTGCCGCATTAACCTCTAGTGTTCTTTTAATTGATTTACCTATTAAGTCAACAGTTATACCTAATACTGCATTTCTAATATCTGCTGTAGATTTTAAGTTAGGTAGAGTTTTTGAATATTGAGCGATATCATTATCAGTCAATACACCAACTTCACCATAAACTCCACGTGCTAGGTTAGGTACTATTGCATTTAGTTGTGCTTTTATTGTTTGAGCTTCTGTATCCCACGGATTTGCACCTTTAAATACACCTGCTATAGGTCCAGTCTTTACATCTTTAATATTTGTTTGTAGTAGTCCTATTTGATTTAAAACAGTTAGACCCTTATCAAGTTTTTGTGCGAAAGTATCAGTAATAGGTTTACCTCCAGAACTTGAAGCAAGTTTAACAATGAATGGGTCATTAGCTTGTTGAGTTGTAAGTCCTGATAACAAAGCCTGTGGGCTAGTCTTTTCTCCGCCAAGACTACTCACGATACTGCCAGTATTTTTATTAACAATTACAGTTCGACCATTATCAAGTTTAACAATTTGATTATCTTGTGTGACTGCATATTTTCCAGCGGCTTGAATTACAGACATCTTATCTTTTGCGGTATTTATTCTATTCAACTCAAATTGACTAGCTCCACTTTGTAGAGCATTTTCCATAATTTTTGCCTTAAAGGTCTCTAAATCAGTCTGTTCTTTATATTGTCTATCGTTTTCTTTAACTGAAGCATCGTAAGCCCTTTTATCTGCTGTTTCTATAGCACCTGAAATAGCTTGGAATCTACCCTTATTATATTCATATTGTCTGTTTATTTCATCAGTCTTTATTGCAGTTAATTCTTTTAAATAATCTTGTGCTAATCCTAATTGTCCTTGCAGGTTTGCGATACTAGCTTGAACTGGCAAAGCACGAATAGCAGCTGCATAATTTATAGCATTCTCTTGTTGACCATATACTGCCTCGGTAACACCTTCTTTTGCCCCAGTTTGTCTTAATTGTAATAAATCTTGATTTTGTTTTGCTGTTATAGCGTTTAATTCAGCTGTAGGAGCTAGTAACGCTTGTCTTATCTCATTTCTTTGTTTTGTCGCTTGTATAACGGCAGAATCATTATAAGCACTATCTTTAATACCCATTACACTATCGTACAATGCCTTTGCGTCAACTGCAGGTTTCTGATTTTGAGGATTATTAGTATCTTCTACAGGCTCTAATTGACCTTTATCGTTATATTTGTAATAGCCAGCAACTGCTCCAGCAATCTTTGTATTGTCTATTTTAGGAGAAACATAATTACTTGCACCTGATGAAGGTGATACCCCTGTAGAAACTCCACCACTTATTGTTCCAGAACCTAGTGAAGCTGAACCAAGAGTTCCATTTTGGATACTTCTAGTTACTGTTGGAGATGTTAGTTGTGCTGTTGAAGAACTTGAAAAGTTAGCACTATTTCTATTATTACTACCTCCATATGTATTAGCACTGATAGTTACTGGTAGTTGTACTGATGTTTGTGTAGATGTTTTAGGGTAAGAATTAGAATATTGAGAATAACTTGGTGGTAATGACCCTCCAGTTTCTATACTTCCAGGATTATTTGACCCTTGTGCTGCTACTATTTGAGGATTAGTGTTATAGTATGCGTCTGTCCCATATGCAGGACTACCTTTCTGTGATTGTTGTAGAGACTTATTATAAGAATTATTATAATCCAAAGCATTAGCCGATTGTGATGAGCCACTAAATACATTCTTGACTGTACTTATTGCTTTACTCGCTAGGTTTTTAATTGTATTTAAGATAGACATTTTATTATATATTATATCATTTTTATGATTGTGTACCAATTACAGTAAATGTGGCAGGTGATGATACATTTCCAGCTGTTGTACAACCATAAAAAGTACCACCTACACATATAATATCGCCAACTTCTGCAACAGAAGGAGCAGAAGAATATACAGGTACTCTTAATCTAGTCTGAAAGATTGCGTCTTTATTAAATGTTTGACTTCCACTAAAATTATTTTTATAGAAAGCACCTGATAGTGAATCTACATCATTTCTTAGTTTATTGAACATCTCTAATAATTGTTCTTGTGATACTTGTGGTTGCATATGTTTAGCTTGATATTATTAATGGTAATGCTGTTGCTTTATAACCAGTTATTTCTGCTCCTCCCTCACTCTCTATCTTAAAAGTAATTTCTTTGAAGGTGGGGAAATCGCCACCAGTTGATTCTATGTTTATAAAATCTCTTGAAATACCTCCTGATGTTGAAAATGAACCAAAAGTAGTATAAGTAGTTTCTGAATCCATTTTATATTTAACCGTTACAACAGAAGATGTCGGTAGTGGAGTAGTATAAATAGTGAATCTCTCTAACTTTTTATATAGACACGAATCACCAAAGTTTTCTATTTGAGTTTCATGTTCAGATGTAAAACTATAAGTTGTTGAATCATCCGTCTTATCAATACTGCCGTCATTAGAGTGAGCTATAAAGAAAAAGTTTGCAGCTGTTCCAAACCCTTGTATTCCAGATGTATTTATATTTTCATCAATTATGTCTAGTGATAGAGCAAAAGGATATTGACTATTTTTTCTACCAAATGACCATATTCCTTCGTTATAAGTTGTTCCAGCAGAATTTGTCATAATCTTAGCCGCCCAGAACAGACGATTATTCTTTACCTCTTTTGACAGTGGAATAGTTTTTCCTGTAAGGGCTTGCGTGTAAATTTCTTTTAATACCTGTGCAGAACCACCAGTATATGCTTGTACAATCATTGAACCTTTTCCAGCTCCAGTAGAATTATTTAAATATCTATCTGTAATACCTATAAGTAGACCTTCTATGTATTCTAATACACGTAATTCTCCCTCTCCCCAATCGATAGTCTCTGAAAACAAGTCTGATGATAGATTCCAAATAAAGACTTTTGATTTTCCATTATAAGTAGACTTAGGTGCAGCTGCTATAGCCATAAAAGACCCATAATTAGTCAATGAAGTAATTTTATATGTATCTGGTACAGTTTTTGCATTATCAGTAATAGTCCCACCAGGTGCAATTCTTACAATTACATTGTTATAAGCACAATAGGCATTACCGTCTGCCGCAATTATTCCATTAGCAACTGATGTAATTGTCGCACTTACAGTAGCAACTGCATTTGTTATAGAAGGTGTTCCAGATAGCGTACCCCACTTAAATAAAGAAGTTGTGCCCTGAAAACCCCATGCGTAATCTTTATATTCAAAAAAACAATCATATATAGTTGCATCAGTTCCTTCTGATGAAGAAGGTAACGTCCAATTACCAGTAGTTGCATCATCTTTATAGACTATTTTAGTAAGTCCGCCAGCAGTTTTACCAAGACCATAAAGTTTTGCTGAATTAGAAGCGTATATGAAATTTCGTACTGAATATTGTTTTAAATCAGTATCGCTTACTGTTGTAGATGTATCAGACTCTAAAGAGCGATAAGGAATTAACTTAAAAGGGTCAGTGAATATATCAAAATGCCTAGATGTTTGAAATTCATTTATGGCAGATTTTCTTGAGCTATCAGATATACCTCCGTCAAATCTATTTCTTTGAATTGTAACTGGTTTATATGACATATTTTTATCTATATGCTTCCCAAATTAAATTGATATCTCCTGTTGGTGTTGATGTTTTTGACCAAGCTATTGTTATGTTTGTAGAATCTACTGTTATAGTTCCTACAGAAAAAGCTCCAGTAGTTTTATAAAAGATGAAACTCGCTCCACTTGATTCTATAGTTCCATTTTTAACAAAACTTACAGATGATTGAGTACTTGCTGAATATACAGTAGTAGCACAAGAAACTGTATCATCAGAATCAGATGTAAATGTTCCAGTTACCTTTACAAGTGTTGGAGTTGCCCCAAGTCCATGAGCAATAGTTGTTGAAGCTGTAGAAGATATATCTTTAGTAACTGCTCCAGATTTTATGCTTCCTGTAGGTAGTACAGCAGGGTCTAATAATCCTGTACTTTTAGTCTTAACAATTTTATCTGCACCTGTTTCTGCAACAAGAGTAGGACTAATAAATAGCCTTGCACCTGTTCCGCCTGTTCCAGCACCAGAAATCATTTCAGCAGAAGTTGCCTCTTCCACTATTCCTCTTACCGTTGTTGAAGCATTTGCACCACCAGAAGTATCGATATAGGCTTTAACTGCCTTTTGACTAGGTATTTTAGTATCACTATTAGCAGCAAGAGCAGTATCAGTATCTAGGTAAGATGTTTCTATCTTATCAGAATTAAGATTGGCAAAATTGGTATTGATATCTGCCCTACTATTTGTTATCTGGTCATTTGAATTAATTGTGACAATTGTGGTCATATTTTTATATACAAGATACTGATGAAGTAGAAAATACTGTATTTCCACTTGTTGATAATGTTATATACATAGCTCGACCTGCTGGGTCTTTTGCATATTCACAGTATTTACCTCTACTGATTGAACTTGTTGCTGTTGCAGAGCCAATTCCTATATTTCCAAATGGTGTTGTAGATGATATACCTATAGCACTGAATGATTGTGTAGCTGTCCATGTATTTGCGGTTGTTGTAGATAATGCATATGTAGCCAAATTAGTCAATGAAGTATTAACATTTGTTCTTAATGTTTCTAGCGTATCACTTGATGCGGTAGATTTAACTGCTGTTACTCCTAATAGATTAGGTCTATAGAATGCTATTAAGACTGCAACTATTGATAAGCTAATTGTTAGTAATGTAAATATGTAATTGTATTTATTTATAAAATTTTTCATAATGGTTTATCTAAATTTGTTAATGGACTAAATTGTCTATCAAATGATACATCTCCTATCTGGTCTGTACTAAATGAAGCCAATTCACTCACAGAATATGAGCCAAGATTCTTATGTGATATATTATCTATCAAAGATGACATATCTAGCCAAGTTCTTGTCTCACTAGCCCAAGTTGTTGTTATGGTACTCCAAAGCTCTGCAAAACTCACTTTTGACGTATTAGTCATTGGATTAAACTGTCTATCAAAAGATACGCCAGATAATTGCTCAATACTAACACTACCCAGCTCATCTACTGTGTAATCTCCTAATTTTTTAAATGTAGTGTTTGTAATAGACATATTAGAAAGAAATATTTATATTTAGTGAATCACTATCAGAATTAGGCGTAAAGATTACCTCTTCATCTTTCTGTCTATTTTCAAAGTATTCTATTGCCTTTTGCTCCTCTCTCTGTCTTTCTAATGCTAATCCTTGTAGATTAGTTAGACCAAGAGTAAGTGCTATATCATATGCACAAGCAATAACAAATCCTCTATCAAGTAGTGGAGAGAAGCCAGAAGGCTCGGTTGTGTGAGTAGATGTCCAAACAGGTGAAGTTCTTTGGAAATAGAATTTAAGACCTGCTGATACCGTTGCTGTTGGTTTCTTATCTAGTCTTATAATATTATCTGATATTTTATCATATTGTGTTGCTACACCTGTTTCAGTTCCAAATTTAGCAGGGTCATAACTAGGGTCAAGTCTATCAACTTGTGTTAATGGAACATATTGACCATTTTGGAGTATTGATACACCAATTAAAGTTATAATAGTGTTACCTTGTTCATCTGTTAAAAATGAATAATCTGATTGATTGATTGTAATAGGCGTAGTACCTTCTGGTAGTTTTGTATGTTGTGTATTGTCCCACTGGAAACGTTTATCAGAGGCTATTGCATAACCTGTTAAAAAGTTTTTCCAATTATTGCCAGAGTTTACTATCTTTTGGAAAGGCCATTGAACAGAATCAACACCTGCAAGGCTACGTGCTTGCTGTGCAATACCACTTCCATTTGTTGTGTCATTTATTGGTAACATTATAGTTTTGTTATATTAGTAATATCTTCTGTACCCTTTTTATATACATATTCCCCTATATGACCAATTTCAATCGTAGGGTCACACCATACCTTCATACCAGCTTTCTTTACTTGGTCACAGAAATAACCATCTTCGCCATTAACAATCATTCCATTTTTATCTGTAGTAAATGTAAAATATGGTTTATAAATCTTATTAAACACTTTCATGTTTATTAACATTACACCAGCACCAACAAAGTATGCTTCAAATAGACTTGTAGGTATTCTCATTTCCCATGCAGTATGTTTATCAGGGTGCATGTACTTACCTTTCTTGTCCATTAGACCGACAGTTGACGACGGAGGAAGACATCGTGAATATGAATTTACTCCAACAACATCAACGTTATGCTCCAATAATGATTCTAAAGTGTAGTCAGGGAATACCATGTCATCATCTACAAAGAATAAGTAATCAGAGCCATTCCTCTCAGCTTGAACAACGCAATAATTTCTATTTTCGCCAATTGTATACCCTCTATTAGCTACAAGGATATCAAAATCAATTTCTTTTGAATAAGAAACCATTTCAAGTAAAGACTGAAGTGTCTTTGGTTTAATTTCTCTATTTGTACAAACTGCAAGTGTGATTTTAATCATATTTATGGGTTAATTTACCCGTCCTTAGAGGCCAATAATGACCTCCAAAGTGGAAAAACTAAATTCCTGGTGACATTAAAACTATAATGTCAGAATTTGATTTTCTTACAAAGTTTAACAGAGCAGAACCACCTATGTTAACAGTCTTTGTAGAAGAAGCTGTTTGTAGAAGTGTTCCTGTTCCTCCTGCCAATGTAAGTAATGCTGTTCCTTGATTAACCAGAATTACTCTCTTTGCATCTCCTGCTTTTGGAATAAATGCCATAAGAGTAGTTGAAGCTGGCATAGTCAAAGTTAATGCACCACTGTTGGTAGAAAGTATTGAAGTTACATTCGCTATACTTCCTGCTGTTAGTGTTCCAGCTCCTACAGAAGTTGTAGCAAACGTATTAGAATAAGTTACTCCACCTAGAAATGATACTGCCTTAGGAAAATCTGTTCCTGGATTAGCTCCAAGTATTATTCCCTTAGTTTCATTATCTGCCTCATATCTAGCTAGAGCTGCCTTTGTCTGAACTCCAAAATATCCGAATGATGCTCCTCCGCTTGTAATAGCGGGAATATCATAGCCTGCTTCAATAAGTGTTATTTGTAAATCTTTTACTGATTCGCCTGTCTCACCTATTGAAAAAGCATAAACCTTATCTGTACTTACTGTTACTGCAATAATTGCCACCACAATCATTGCAATTTTAAATATTTTATTTTTCATATTTTGATTGTGATTTTTAGTGATGATAATTATGCAACGTTTACGTCGTACAAGATTGATGTAAGACCTGCCTTTGGATTAAATCCATAGTCTAGTCTAGCTTCGTATGAAACTCCTGAAAGAGGACCGTTTGCATCTACAGCGTTTGGATTGAAGAATATCTTTCCATATGTAGACTTTAGAAGTCCTAGTTGTAGAATCTTTCGAACACCAGCAACTACGTGACCTGCAGTATGAGATTCAGATACATAGTGATATACACCGAAAGCGTATTTACCTTGTCCGTCTGCATCCATAATACCGTCTTTCAATGCCATATCAGCAAAAGTATAACCTTGTGAAGCCATATTTTCTTCTAGTTTCTCAAAGTCTTCTGGTCTCCATACAATGAAGATACCATTCTTTCTTGCTAGTTTTGAACCCTTAGCCTTGATAATCAATCTCTTGATTGCTCTTGAAATAGCATCTACGTTAGATACTGTAACTGTAAGAGCTGTTGTTGATAGTCCGATACCTCCAGCACCATCACCTCCAACATCTGTCATACCTGTATATTGTGCAAGGAACAAATCCTCTACACGTTCATTGATTACATCACCTTGTCTTGCACCATGTTCTGAAGCATTAACAAGATTATTCTGTGCTGCATCTGCTCTGTCCATAAAGACAGATACGATGTCAGTAGCAGAAATTGTCAATGTGTCGTTTGTTAGTGTAAAGTCTGAGTGTGTGTAAGCTGTTCCACGAGTACCACTTTGTAGTGTGTATTCAGTAGACATATAAGGTAGGTTAAGTGTTCTAGTATCTGAATAGATAACTTCACAAATATCCTTCCAATTTGTTGGTCCTGTTAATCTTTCTTGCAAACTTGTAGCCCATATTTCTGGGTATGTTTGCGCTGCAAATGAGTTAGCCATTTTGTTAAATTGTTAAATTAATTTATGTAATGGCCAAATGATTTAGTATTCCTGAACGTTTGGTCCTATTATAGACGGTCCAGAGAACATATTTTTACTTTTTTCAGCGGCAACAATTTTATTCTTAATAGCTACGCGTGTCTTGAAGTCGTCAGGTAATTTACCTGTTTCGTTATACTTCGCAAATGCGACATCTTCATCTGAAAGAGAGGCTTGACTTGAACGATTTTTACCCTTAGGTGTTGCGTTCAATGTAGCCTGTGATTCTCTGAAGTCTGATAAACGAGATTTAAAGTAATTAGAATCCAATAGGTCTAATACACCTTTTCCTGTTTCTGCCATTATTTCCTTGAATAGAGCTGTTTCTGCTGCACCTTTTATTCCTTCTTGTCTAAGAAGAGCTAATTGGCCGTAATCCAAATCACTTGGCTTTGAAGATGATTTCTTAATTTCTGGCTTTTCAGAGTCGAATTTGTCTTCTCCTAATCCTAGCTTTTTAGCTAGTCTTTTTGCCTTTCCATTGTGATAATCATATTCTTCTTGTGGAGTTCTTTTAGGTTTATCTGTTTGCACAGGTTTCTCCTCGGTTGTCTCCTCTACCTCTTCGTTGTTTTCTTCCCCGTTGTCAACGATAACTTCGTCTTGTTCATTTTGTTCCATAAATGATAATTGGTTATTCACTTTACTAAGTGAGAAAATTATTTATAAATCAATTTTGGTAAGGATTGAGAACCAAAGAAACTAAAACTATTTTTAACTATCTTGTCTCTGTTAGCGTTAATGTATCTGTTCCGTATGGGTATACCCAAACTGCATTACATCCGTAAATCTTTGAATCATATTCGACAGTTGTTGAAGCTGTTTGAATATGACCATTGATTCCAGTTGGTCTTTGACCTAGAAAATCACTAAATGTTAGCTTTATTGCACCTGCCTGTGTTGTTATGATTCTTGCAGAACATAGGGTTGATGTCGCGAATAATCTCTGTGCTGTACCTGCAGTCACTACTTGGAATGAAGATGTTGCTACAGTTGATTGTATTCCAGTAGCACTACCAAGATTATTTACAACATTAAAGCCTAATAGCCCTAGAAAACCTACTAATATTGTTATTATTGCCTTTTTCATTACTCTGATTTATTAAACTTCTCTTCTTGTATCTCTTCGACCTTTTTAAATTCAGACAATTCAGCAAAACCAGATTCAACAAGCTGTACTGCACTTGTTAAAGCTCTTAGACTTTGTCCTAGCTCTTCATCGCTTCTTGGCATACCACTACCGTCTGCTGCGCCCCACGCTAGTCTCAATGCAAAGTTAATATTTCCTTTGTGTTCTACACCAGGATTAATTACTCCATGCTTATAAGCAACTGCAAGGATATATTTCTTTACTGCATTGAAAGCCACTATATCTTCACAAAAAGCAGATATTTTTGTCTTTTCGATGTCGTTTAATATTTCGTTACTAAAGTCTTGTGTATTCATTTTATTTTTATGTTAAATTTTATAATTCTGGTTTTGATAATTGCCCCATGTTCTGACCCATAGGTGACGGTATTGAGCCAGTTGGAGGCGACATACCGTACTTTAATGGTGACAAGTCAGAGCCTTCTAATATCTCATTTAATAGTTTAGATAATTCTGGGTCTTGTCTAATAGTTTGAACTGCTCCTGGAGTAAATAATATTCTAAAGAATGAATTTAGCTTACTTACATTTTCTGCTATATTCTTATGCTTACCTTTTATAGATACCTCCACATCCATTGGTATATTACTAAATTCGTCTTTTACAACTTCTAAGAATCTCTTACTACCACCTTTTAAGAAAACTTCTTTTATAGTCTGTTTTAATGTAGCTTTGTCTTCATCAGTGACATTTTTACCTTGATATAGAATCATATCTTTCATCATTCTTCCTGCTTCTTTCTCTGATATGCTCTCTGCAAACATCATTGTTTCATCTAGTGTCAGTTCATCTAACCATTTATGACCTTTGTTTATCTCTAATGCCATATGTGGAAGTACCCAATCTCTATATATTTCTTGCCAAAATTCTGCTATCTTTCCTTGTCTATATTCGTGTATACCTATACCCTGTGAAGTCACAATCTCTGTTGTGCCTAGTGGTGTACCTGATGTTGGATTAAGCCCTAATTGAGGGTCAGAAGCAGAACCTATTGTCCTTGCAACTTGTTCCCACTTATTTGAGAAATTATCAAAGGCTACCTTGTTTATTGGTTGTAGATTCAATTGGTCTAGTCTTCCGTCAGGACCTAAATCAAGAATAGAACCTTGCTTAATATTAGAAAAGTTATTTATTGACTTAACTTTCTTACTGTTTGTAGTTAATACAATTTTTGAAACTGCTTCAAGCATTTGAGACACATGAAGTTCTGAATAATTAGTCCAGATTTGTGGGTGAAATAATTCTTCTATACCACCACGACCACAAGCTCTACCAAATATACTATCTCTCTTTAGAGCTTTAAATATAGTCTTCTTTCTCTTACCTTTAAAGAGGGTAATTCCATTTTTTGTCTTACCGTCTACAGGTGAAGTATAGAAAGTAATTAAATGAGTTTGTAGTGTATATTTACCTGTATCTTGCCATTCTTCTCCAAGTTTCTCTACTCCTAACCAGCTTTCTGGTGCTACAATCTCCAATTCATATACTTCTACATACTTACTAGGTGTTTCAGTATCTTCTTCTTCATGTGCTTCACTCTTAGAGAACTTAGACATCAAGATAGCTTTTTTTATAGCTTCACTATCCCATTTACCTTCCATTGCTTGCAATTCTGAAATTGTGTAATTATGTTTTAGACATATTGCACCTGATAGAACATCTGTCTGGTCACAGAAAGCAATTTGTTGAAGTTGTACTATTTCTGGTCTAGCTTCATTAACATTCTTAACAAGAATTAGTCCGTAGTCAAAGTAACTCTCTACAGATTCATCAATAGCAGTGTCAATCTTATTTTCCTTAGCCCACCAATTATTAAACTTACGTGCAAAGAAAGATAGATGATATTTTTCTGCATTATCTACATAAATTTGTATGTCTTTTACATCAAAACCTTCTGAACGAACATTTACATTCCTTATAGGTAAAATAATGTTATTAAAAGGTCTTCTATAATCTTGTGTACCTTGATAAAAACGTGAGTTAAGAAGGGTAAAAGAGCGGTCAATATGCTCATACATGTTCCAATCCTTCCAATTAGAAGCTAGAGGGACACGGTTAGTCCTGTACGCATTCTCTTCTTGAATTATGTAGCTGTATACCTCAGGATATTTTTCAGCTGGTTCTTCCATATTATTCTAATTCTCTAATTAGTTTATTTGCTAATATTTCAACTGCTGTGTCTTTCTGGCTCATAGTAAGTAATACCTTTCGTGCTTCTTTTGTATTAAAAATTCTATGTCTCTTTAATTTACCTTTAAAGCAAGTAATGAACATCTTAGTCTTTGCTCCAAATGGATATACTGGAGAATCTATAAAATCAATTAAACATTTTTTAACACTCTCACCCTCTGTCTTAAAAGTTATATCATTTACTGTTATTTCTAATCTAAAAGGCAATGTGTCTGATGTTTCTGGTTTAATAGGTGTTTCTATATCTTTCTTTACTTCTTTCTTACTTACTTTAGTTGTTTTAGTTGTTTTTACTTTAGTCATTTTTTATAAAAAATAGCAGATAAAATCTTTGTGAGACTTTACCTGCGGTCTTTCCGTCAGATTATTATTAAGTTTGTTGTAATTATATCATATGTGCAAAAATAAAAGCAAGTTAATTGTCATTAGGTTTAATAACAATCTTTTGTGTTCTCTTTACTAAATAGAAATCTGGTCGTCCTTGTTGGTCTTTTGTTACTTCAATTACTTCATAAGGTCTTAACTCTCGAAGTAAGTCGATAATATTTTGTTCTGATTTTGATAGTATCATTCTGCTTGATTATATTTTACTTCATCTTTCTCAAAATACAAAGGTAAATCAATAGCAACTGCTTCGGCTAAATCTTTCATTTGCCAAGCAATACTGCACGCTGTAAGTAAATCCCAATGTCTAGTAGCATTATCAATATCTCTAGGGTCAGGTTGTGTATCAATTAAATCGTTTCTAGTATAGCTTTTAGCCTCTTGTATTAAGTCTTTATCGTTTAATACTAAATATCCGTCATTAACGGCTTTCTTTAAGTCAGCAAACATCTTTGACTTTGTTAGGCTGTTTGTATTCCAACCATAATTATATGACTGTGTTGTATTAACAATTGTCTGTAAAGTTTGACCCTTCTTCATCTTATAAAGATTTGCACCAAGTTGTTTTGCTTTAAGTATTGCTTGGTCATATTTATTATTTTCTGGAGCTACTAAACAACCACCAAAGTAATTAGCTTCTGCGTATATCTCATCTCCAAATGCTTCTGGTAAGACTGTATTAGAGGCAAAAGTAGCAACTACTTGGGCTGGAATAGTGCTAAAATCAATAAAAACAGATGCCGAGCTATCTAACCCTACTCCACCTGCTATATCATGTCCTCCAGCATATCTATGTGAAGGATTATATGCTCTATACATTTTAAACCCAGCAATGTTTCTTATTGGCTGTCTGATTTCCATTTTATCTAGTGTCTCTCTATCAAAATATATATCTTTACTTGCGTTAGGTTTGCACAATCTCTCCCCTGCGAAGTCTTCATCATTCTGCTCCATTTTTGCTATATCTTCTCTTGAATATCGCTCCCATGTTGGATTTCCTTCTTCATCTCTAATTCGAGTTATCTGTACTACCTTATCTTTATTCTCTTTAGTAACTAGCTTATGAACATTACCTAATTCACTAAAGTAGTTACATGTGTAGATAGATGAACCATTTATAGCCAATCCTGTCCTAGCTTCTTCCATGTTTTCGCCTATTTTACGTGTTGTTACTACACTTCTTATAGTTGATTTAGTCTCAATATCGTCATACCAATCAAAGTCTGATTTAGCTTCTTCCATTATCTTACCTCTTTGGTCTACTCCAATCTGTTTAGCTAATACCTTAATACCTGTAGTTGTAGTAAAGCCTGACATTGTTTCTTCTCTCTTATATTCAGTCTTTTCGAATATCTCTGGGTATAAGTCTCTTACTCTAGGCTGTATGAACATGTTGTATATATCTGTAACTGATTGTTTTGCATTGTCTAAATCAGCAGAAATACATCTAATAAACTTCTTTGTCTTGTCTAAATCGTTTGCTATACAGTAAGCTATAAATAGTTTAGTACGTGCTGTTTTACTAAATCCTCTGAATGCTATGTTTACAAATTGTCTTATCTGACTCCTATAGGCTTTAATGTTATTCAAATCCATTTCCTTATGCTTGTCACAATCATTTGAGGTAAAGTATTTAACAAAGAAGAATCTAGCCCAGATATTAAACTTAAACTCTATCTGTTCATTTGTGTTAGAAGAATCAAAAGCAAATAAAGCTCTTAACTCTTTAGGATTGTTCCTCTCCAGTATCTTTTTTATTTCCATTTATATAAATAGCTATTGAATCATCTATCTTAGACTTAACATCTGAATCTAGTATTAAGTCTTTACCGTTAGTTGTTAAATCTGTTTCTGTCTTATCTTTCCAGTTGAAATTCTTTAGAGCAAATATCGTTCCACTTCTTCCATGTTTCTTTAAATCTACTTCATATCCATTCTCTACTCTTTGCTTAGCTTTTTTTATAGTGTTGGAAAACTCATCCTTCTCTTCATAGTCACATAATACACTTCTAAATGTGTCAAGGTGTATAGCTAGTCCTGTTATTGTCCATTCTTCTTTTGGTGTTTGCTCAAAGTAATCATCAACTTTTAATTGTAATTCCTTTAATGATTTAAATTTTAGAGGTCTTCCTTCTTTTGCCATGTTGATAACTATGTGGATAAGTTGTTAATATCTTCTTCAACCTTTACATGTAATCTCTACTCCTTCTGCATTAAAACAAGGTCTGTCTTTTACTTCATAATCTCTATTAACCTTTTTAAGGGTTTCTTCAAGAAGATTTCCGTTGTCTTCAAATCTAACTGACTTCTCTCTCATCAAACTAAACGCCATTACTATTAAAACTAGAATCAATATAGCTGTTATTATTAACTCATTATATGTATTTTTCATTGTATATATTATACCTGTTGATAACTTTAAAATCAAATATAGTAATGCGTGCTAAAATTGTTTTATGAAATTACTGAATGAAGAAGATTACTTTGGAAAGTTCAAGATATGCCAAGTCTGTGGTAAAGATATTAAGAAACAAAAGGTTATGATGTGTTCTAAGTGTAAGGTAGCTATTAAAGTTGAGTATCAGAGTTTAAAGAAGGAATATGCTAAGAAGGTGTATAAGGTGTTAAGTTGATGTGGATAACTTTATTGCTTTTAATCTAAACTAGGCTATCATCTTAATATGAAAAAAATAATAATAGCAGTTGCAGTTTTTATTGGATTATCAAGTACAGTATACGCAGGATATGATTTAATAAGTTATAAAGAGACTACTAACACCGCTATATTAACTAGCAAAGTATTAGACGACAACAACTTTAAGGTTATTAGATTCCAAGATGAAGTATCGAAAGATATTAAAAATAAAGAAACTAATACTTGTTATGTGATATTTACTACTAAACAACAACCGATACCACAAAGCCCAAATATTAGTTGTAAGTAATTGTGATATAATTGAAGTCTGGCGGCTTCACAAGAAACACTCTTAATCGGGTGTTTTTTGTTTTCCACAGTTAGGGCTTGCATTGTTTTTGGTAGTTTGTTATTATTACGGAGTAACTCAATGGAGTTGCCAGTAGAACCGAATCCCCATGAAATCTTTTCAGGAGATTCTGACTTAAATGTCGGGCTCTACTGAAAGGGTTTTTTGTTTTAGTCTTACCAGCTCTTGTTACTAGAGACTAGCGGACTTAAAAAAGCTAGGGCAAGTAATCAATACGGATACAAGATACCGCAGTTAAAGTTTTTTAAAAATTAAATAGAATGTTTATGAAGGGAGAGTTAGATTAGTTTACGATACGAAATCAAGACTTATCTAGGTTGTAATTATGAAATCGTGCCTCCTACTAAGTGTAAACCTTAGCTCCCTTTCACAAGCATTTTATTTAAAGCGAGTTCTTTTAAAATTTAATAGATACCTTTAAAGAATTAGGATTAGAGGGGAACAAGCAGGGATAAAGAATCAATAAAAAGATAACTTTAACTCGGCATGGAAAACGGCTTGGGGGTTGGTTGTATTGTATGCACAATAGTATGCACATTATTAAGAGTTAATATTATGAGAAATAAACATTATAAAATAAAAGGAATAAGAATGAGTGAAGATACATGGCAAAGACTTAAAGAGAAAAGAATTAAGTCTGGGAAGACATGGAATAGGTTTTTATTAGATTTAATGGATATAAAAAATAATGAAAGTAAAAAAGTATAAAGTTAAGATAATTGGAAACGGTGAAGAATGTAAAAATTGTAATATTTTAATGCAAAGACGAGAACACTCTGAAATTACACATAAAATTAGACAAATGTCTTATTATTTCAGTGAATGGGATTATTGCTCAAATTGTAAACATGTTCAACACTATGAAAAGTTTAAGGTATTTAATAAAACAGAAAAAGGAAATATTGCAAAGTATCTAGAAGAACAAAATATGTTATTTAAAAACTTATAGTTATCCCCAGTTTAATTATGTAAATATTATTAGTTAAGTTATTATTATATTTATAGTTCTTTAAGTGTTGTGGTGGCGGACAGTGAGCCGCTACAGGAATATGAGAGACATCCGAAATATCAGGGGTATCATATTTGAAAGCTATATAACTTACGGGATTGGAGACTCCTCATTCGTGAATGTACCTCACTAACTGGTAGGAGTAGCTAAAGACTACAACAGGCACACGAGTAAGCAAAGCTCTGCGAGTCAAACCTCGCCCACAATACTTAGGGAATTATAAATAATTAAAATATATGAATAAAGAAACTATTACAAAATATTTAATTGATGTACTAATTGAAGATGAAAAAAGACTTCCTGATGAAGCAAAGAGAGAAGCCGAAGCAATTATGATGTATTATGAGCAAATTAAAAAAGCTGAAATTAGATTTTTAACTAA
>Ga0070749_10001256_pt1 | contig 17190 bp, 26 predicted proteins | sample VirMetDEL_Nov_18_FD_75180 | JGI IMG/M metagenome (GOLD analysis project Ga0070749, IMG submission 75180) | Aqueous microbial communities from the Delaware River and Bay under freshwater to marine salinity gradient to study organic matter... | ecosystem: Environmental > Aquatic > Marine >...
TCTAATCTTTGTAATGGTTCTGCTGCTCTTTGTAATTGAACCTGTCTTCCAGCATCTAATTGTGCTTGAGCAATTTGTCTTTCTAAACCGCCAGCAGCAAGCTGTCTTTGTATATCTGTGCCAGCCATATCTTGTTGTAACTGACCAAGCGTTCCTAGTTGTGCAGCACCCGCTCTTTGAGCTGCTTGTTGTTGTTGAGCTGCAGTTAATGCAGTGTTGAATCCTTGTTGTTGAGCTAAACCTAATTGACCTAGTCTTCCTCTTTCTTCTTCAGCGGCTTGAATACCTTGTCTTCCCCCACCAAATGCTCCAGACATAACAGCTTGCCCTGCAAGTTGATTTTGTCTCATAGCAGATTGTCTATTAATTTCATCTAAGACATATGATTGATAAGGATTATAAAATTGTTGAATGTTTGGCATAGCCATAGAAGCTTGCGTTCCTGTTATAGCAGACCCTACTGCTGATGAGCCAATACCTGTTTGTCCTGCTTGAGTTATGGCGGCTTTCTCTAAAGGAGATAAGCCTTGAATATTTATATCAGGAATTGAAATAGGAGTTTGTGCTGTTTGACGAGCAATATCCATTAACTCCAGTTTACGTTCTTCTATGCCTGGAGCTTCTCTAATAAATTGTGTTGTTGTATCTGGTGCTGGTGCTGGTGAACCACCGCCTCCTCCTCCAAAAATACTACCCATGAGTTAACTCCTTAGTAAATTCTACATTTTTAATTTTATAACCATGTCGGTCACCTAATTTTTTCCAACCAGGTCTACCTAAAAGAGATATTCTAGCACATCCATTTGCTCTTGCTAGTTCTTCTATAGTTAACACCATTTTATCTTCCCAAAGTTCTCTTTCTTTACCTGCTAAAAGCAAAATCTCACATTGTCTTTTTTGAGCATAGTCCGTGATCCGTGTAACGAAAACACCATATACTTTACTTTCAGTTCCATCATTTGAACCAAACATAATAAACAATTGATGAAATCCTTGTTTAACTTCTTCTTTTAAATCTGCTTCTGTCATTATATCACCACAATGTTTCAAACCTTGGATAATCATAAATTTTAAAAGACCCCAGTAGTTATCTACTTCATCTTTTCTAACTGGTAGTACGTCAACGCCTATTTTAATGAACGGTTTTTTTATTGAATAAGTCATATAATCTTTTCATCTTTTTTTGTTGATCGTAGAAAAATTCAGCACCTTTTTTTCTCATTGCTTTTTCATCATTAGGGCTGGCTCCCATTAAAATACCTGCACCTAAAATACCATCGGTTCTTGTTACAAATTCTCCGTCTGCTAATTGTGCTAAAATTGTATCTTCATCTTTATTAGCACCATTAGTATGATCAACTACATAACCATTTGTTCTTTTATAATTATTAGGATCATTTTCATCGTGTGTAGATTTAACTGGCATTCCTCCAGTATTAAATTTTGCTATCTCTACGAGACCTCCTGTATTCATAGTTTTCATAGCCATACCATAAGGGCCAAAACTTTCTTCTCCTACATATTTTTTATTTTCTTCTGGGATGTAATCTAATTTAGCTTGTTCAACAACTTGTCCTGTTTTTGGATCTTGTACAAAAAATTGTCTGTTTCTATATAATTCTGGGTAAGCAATGTTATATGTAAATTGTGCTCTCTTATATGGTTCTGGTTCAAATGCACCTGATGCATAAGCTGCAGTTCCTGCAAGTGTTCCTAAACCTAAAGGTGATTTTGCAAATTGCATAGCTTTACCTGCAAAAGTTGTAGGAGGAGCATTTCCAATTCCCATTGCTTTTGCGTCTGCTATTTGAGGTAAGTTACCTCCAGCATAAATTGATTCTGTTGCTATACCAGGATCAACTACTCCTGAAGCATTTTTTGCAGTTTGTACTGCTGACATATTTTGAAAAGGAGACATCATAGCATTTGTGAACCCTTGTGTTCCAGCTACGTTTTGCATACCTAATGCAGAACCAATTCCTTGTCCTCCATAGTATCCTAATGTTGCACCTGTAACCGCACCTAAAATAGACTTTAATCCGCCACCTCGCTCTTTACCAGCTTTGTAGCCTTTGTATCCACCATAGAGTGCTAGTGCTATTGCTAAAGGGTTTGCCATAATGTTTTATTAATTTTCCTTGTTTGTTTGATTTTATCTTATTTATCGGTTCTTATCAACTCATCTGCGAATCTACCTGTATATTGGTGTTCTCCTACATGAGTAATATGATCCATAATCCAAGCATAACATTTGCCCCCAATATCTTTCCATCTTTTACAAAAAGCAAAATCTTCGCCTAAATAATGTTTTTTTTCAGGAATATACATAGTATCAAAAAAGTTATACATATAAGGTAATCTTGTATTTTTTCCATTCATTACTTGGTCTTGCTCTATCTTCATACTATCTCCATAATGTGCTATTAATTTTTCAAAAACTTCTCTTTTAATCATCATAAAACCAGTAGGAGAATGAGTAACTTCTATCACGTTATCTTTAATTTTAATTTCATTATTGTCAGGTACTTTCATAGGATATCTATAAAAAGCTTTATCTTTTAAATCAGTAGCTTTTTTTATTTTTCCTTCTTGGATCATAGAAAAACCTTTGTCCCAATTCATATCTTTAAGTGGATAAGGAATTGAAATTACTTCTTTATCACATGCAACTAATCTGCCTGCTGCACCTTCGTTAAAAGAAATATCCGAGTCAATAAATAATAAATGTGTGTATTTAGATTCTAAAAAAGCAGAGACACACATGTTTCTACCTTGTGTAACTAATGAAGACTTCATTAATTGAAATTTAATTTTAACTTTATTTTTAATACACCATTTTTGTAACTCTAATAAAGATTGTGTATAGTGAATAGAACATTCACTATGTACAGGAGTTGCAACAAATAAAGAATAAGGTTTTAAATCTACAGGAGGTTCCGTGGTTCGTGGTTCTTGATTAAACCATATTGGTTCATGATTTTGCATCTAATATTCCTTGTAAAAATTGAGACCATTCATGTTTTCTACTTTCCCAATTATAAAATTTTTTATAAAAATTCATTTGTGATTTTAATAATTCTTGCATACCATCAGTATGTAATCTTTCAGCAATACCTTCGATCGCATAAGCAAAGGAAGCTGCTAAATTTCTATAGTCTCTGTTGTATTGAACATAAGTTGGCCATTCACTACATGTTTCAAATAGAGCACCATAGTTTGTTACGATACTATGTAAACCAAAAGATAAAGCTTCTATGGCTGCAATACAAGAAGTTTCTTCCCATATATTAGGATAAGCATAAATATGACATTCTTTTAATTTTTCTATAATTTCTTTATTAGAAGCAAAGCCGTGATACTCTACATTCTTTAATTGTTTAGCTTGCTCAAATAAAGGACGATAGCTTTCATCTGTCTTTTCATAAAAGTCTGTTCCATAAATTTTTGTAGAAGAATAAACGTGACATTTAATTAAAGGATTTTTTATTAATTGCATTGCCCCTAATAAAACTGATAATCCTCTCCACGGAGTAGAAGTAAAAATTAAATTAATAGGATCTCCTTTTTTATAAACATTTTGTTTATCAGGAAAATCTTCAATAGCATTTTTAATAACTACACATTTTTCAGAAGGTACATTAAAAGCCATTCGATATTTTTCTGCACACCAATGGCTATTAAAAACATACCATTCATATTTTTTATGGTTATCTTTATTCATAAACCAAGGAACCAAATTAGGTTGATCGTATGAATTTTGTACCCAAAGGATATTTATTTTGTCTTGTGCTAAAGGAATTTTTTCTGGAACGGAAGTAGTGATTTGAAATTTATTTAATAGATTATTGTCTACAAACTTAAAGAGTAAGTTATATTGTAATTCGGTGCCACCAATAGGAAGATGCATTATCTTGTATTTATTTCAGTACCGATTCTTGTTTGAAGTTTAGATAATTCAGAATGATCGTTTTCAAATTGTACATGAATATCTGAAACTATTTTTGCAAGGCCGTTTACTAGATGCCGAATATTTTCATATTCAAAAACTATTTTTTGATTTTGTTCTAATGCTTTTATTTCTTTTTCAGAAAAATGCATTTCACATTGTTTCTTTTTATAAACAAATTTCATTTGTTAGGGTTTGTTCCACCTTTAGTATGTAAAGAAGCAACTGTAATTTCTAAATCTTGTCTAAAATCATCAACAGTTGTGTCTGTACTTGGATCAGCTACATCTGCATCAAATGCAGCTTTATCAGCATATACAGTACCTGTTCTTTTATTTTTAACAACCTCTTTTGCAATTGCTGGTATTTTTATTAAATCATCACTCATATTTTTTCCCAATGCGGTTTTAAAATGTTTTTAACATCTTCACTATAAGATTTTTTTGTTTTTATGTCAAACGCTATTGTAACCCTTTTTTGATCTGATTCAACTTTATCTGTAAAATGATCAACCCAACTAGGAAACAAAGTTATTTTTCCAGGTTTATTTTCACTTTTAAATATTTTTTTAGAATAAGGCAATTCATAATAAGTATTTGTTTTATCTACATTGATACAAATATGGCCACTTAAATAAGCTAAACTTTCAATGTTATTGGCATGATTATGTTTCTTTATTTCCTCTCCTTTTCTCATAACATTAAACCAACATTGAACAAAATAATCTTCATCTATATTTAAATTTAAAGAATGTAAAAAATTATCATGAGATTTTCTTATATATTTTTTTAAAAAAATAAATTCATCAAACTGAAGTAAATTATAATATATAAATCTGCTTGTTACGCTTTCTTTATTTAATTGAGTTCCTCCATGATCATAAGGAGGATATTTGTTAATTATTTCTTTTTCTTTTTGTAATAGAATTTTTAAAATTAAATCTGTATTAATTGATAAATTGTCTTCAAATATAAAAAATGAATATTCAGGACTAAAAAAATTAGATTTTTTTTCATTCTTAAAATTAAGAATTTTCATTAACGACCTTGACGGTTGTATTTTTTATAAGATCTTTTTTTTGATTTGTTTAAACTTTTTGCGTGACGGCCTGGACGTTTACGAGGTTTTGGTCTTGGGACATAATGTATAAATTTTTGCTTAGCCATTTTTATACCATGCACCTATAACATACCTATCATTTTTTTCAAGACAAGTAACTCTGTGTAATTTTTTAGATTCAAAAAGAACTATTTTACCAATCTTTGGAACAATAGAATAGTTTTCTAATTCTGTTCTTCCACCAATATAATCTTCATTTAAATAAGTAATAGAAGTATAATCATAATAAATTGTATCATCATGCCAATCATGTTGTTCTCCAATAGGCCAATACACAAGTTCAATATTAATTAATGAATCTAATGGTTTTATTTTTTTGTAAAGATTTATAATACTGGTAATGTTTGAATCATCATTAATTTTAAATAAATCTATTCTTCTTCTTTTTTTAAAAGCTTCAGAAAGCTTTATATTATCTTTATAAAAATCAATTAAATAATTACAAATATTTTTATGTAAAAAATTTTCAATTTCAAACATTAGCCATTTTGATCTTCTCTAGATATTTCTAAAATTGATATTGTTCCAGATATAACATTTATCGTACCTGCTTGTATTTTCAAGATATCGTTTTCTTCTAAGATAATAGGCCCTAACGCAGCATTCGTTGTTGAGTTTGCACTCACACTACTGTGGCTTATTTCGTAAGTTGTTGAAGCAGAAGAATCGGTAACATAAACTTGGACTTGTACGGTTCCAGTTTCGTTAGTGTATTGTATATTTTGAATAATAGCTCTTGCGTTAGATGGACAAGTATAAACAGTTGTTATATCTGTCGTATCTAAATCAAAGAAAGCATTTTTATATGTATTAGCCATTATTGATACCTTGCATTGTACCAACTAAATCTTTGCAATTCTTGTTTAAGCTCTTCTTGAAAAGATGTATTTAATTGATTTTTAATTTGATCCAACGCTTGTAGTTGTTGTTGCTGATTACTAGTATCGTATTCCGTAGTAGGTTGAGGAATAGTTACATTTATTTTTGCCATTATCTTCTCCCGTCTGGTTGCACGTCTGCTCTAAAAGTTCCATATCTCCAAGATTGACCTGTGCCAGTATTTGATATTTTTAAACTTGCTGCTCTAGCTCTAGCTCTTGTATCTACTTTTTGTGTAGAACTATTAATTGTAAAAGGCCCTAAAGAAGAGGATGCAGAAGTGTCTGTTGGATAGTCTTTTAAATTAATTGTAATAATTGCATTACCATCTAATCTTTTAAAGTCAGGAATAAATCTTCTTATTTTTTGAAATACCTCTCCATCTCCGTCTTGGTGTAATGAAAAATCACCTGATTCAATAAAAGCTTGAATAGCGGTTGTTGTTCCATCAGCAACCTGATCTGTTCCATTTTCATGAGACCAATAAGTAGAAGACCCGTTGTAATTTGAGACTCCTTGTATTGTAGGAAAAGTTGGAGTACCTGTTGAATTCCAAGATGTTTTGTATGGATTATCAAATAGGTTTGAATCGTAGGCCGTGGTTCGTGCTAAAGAACTCGTGTACCAACAGTTCTCTCCTTTATTAAAGGTAACTGATCTATCAATAACTGTAGAGTTTGCTGAAGGATAAAACCACGTAACTTCTCCAAATAAACGATTTTCTGTACAATAAACAATTTTACCTTGATTGTAATTAATTCCTAAATCTCCTGGGTTATTAGTTGTAAATACAAAATCTTCTACAGTACATCTTAAAGTTTCTACCGTACCATTAAAGTAATTAAACCCACCCGCATCATCCATCCAATAAACAATACCATCTTTATAAACGATTGCATGTTGTCCAATACATCCACAATTTGAACCTACTTTTCTAATACTAAATGTATACGGAGCTCCAACAAATTGCATTGTGTAAGCAGCTGTATCAGTAACTACAAAAATATAATCTTTTGCTTTTATAACAGCTCTTATTTCGGTTCCATCATCAAGTTGAAAAGTTCCAGCAGTGTTAACTGAAGTGGGTTGATAAACTGAATAATTTTCTTGAGTAGAAAATCTTATAAACATTTTATCTTGAGAACTTACAGTTCCAATAGTGGTTTCAGTACCAAAATGAATAAAATGTCTATCTTGGTCTGAGGTTAAAGTTATAATTGTTCTTGTAGGTGCAGAGGGCATAACTGTTGCTCTTGTTGTCAATGCTGAAGCACTTGATTGAATAGGCTGCCAAGTAAAAGTTCTTCCGTTTAAAATAGTTGCTGTTAGTATTTGACCAAAATTATCTAAAGACCAGTTTGCAGGATATAAGGTAACTGAAGAGGATAAAGAAGCATCACCCCATCCTGTAAATACTTCAATAGAAGAATTATCAGCGTGGGCTGCAGTGCTTGTTCCATTTACCGCTCGTGTGATACCTGTTAAAGACGTAGAAGTAATTCCCGTATAAGATATTAATTCATTATCAACTTTTATAACTCCAGCTGACGGAAAACCAGTTGTGCTGTCTACGTCAATTGTAGTACCTGTTCCTCCTGTTCCATTAGTGTCGTTTAATAAAGCTCCATCTAATTGATTGGTAACTCCTGTAGCTCCAGCCCAAGCTCCTGTTCCCCAACCAAATCCAAAAGTTTGACCAACACTTCCTGCTTTTACATAACGATTAATCGTACATGCCCCATCTGTTGTTGAGTTAGAAGCAGCGGATGCCATAGTAATTGTAAACTGAGTTGCACTTAATCTTGCTGTAACTTCATAAGTAACGTCTTCAAAATCGCCAGCAGAATATCCAGATCCTGAAGGAGGAGTTACACTTGTAAATGTAAATAAATCTCCTTGATCTAAATTATGGCCAGCAAGAGTTACAGTAACTGTTGTTGTACCGTTTGTAGTAAATGTTCCTCCAGATTGTGCTGTTTCTAAAGGAGTAATATCGTAAAAAGCCCCTGAGTAATATATGATTAAAGCTTTATGTGTAGCTAAAGCTGCATAGATTCTACCATCTAAATCTGTCCATTGATGTTGAGCCCTTACAACTCCTACAAGAGTATTAGAAGTAATTTTAGACCATCCACCTATTTTTTCAGGTAATCCATATCTAAATCGAACAAAATCACCATCAACATATTGACCCTCAGCTGCAGTATCTGTGATTTGTTTATTATATCCTGGTCTTATATTAATTAAATTTAAAGGCATAAACTATTATAACACAATGTATTATAAAATTTAAGCATCGTAATGTTAGGTATTTTCAACTCTAACAGGATCTCCTAAGTCTCTTCTACAATCAAAAATTCTGTTTTTTTGAGGCCCGTCTGCATAAACCCAATGAAAAAATACTTGTGCTTGTGCATCTCCTTGAAATTCATCTCTCCAATGTTCAAGCTTTGCACCATGATAAACAACTGCGTCTCCTGGTTTTATATCAAAAGGTTTACCTTCAACTATAAGAGGCCATTTTGTTCCACAGCCACCTAGGTTAATACTAGCAGTGATTTCACAACTTGGTCTATCAGTGTGTCTTTTTAAAGTTGAAAATTTATTATACAGTCTCCAAAAAGAATAAGTAGGTAAAATTTTTTTTCCAATTACTTTTTCAAAAATTTCTGTTTTGATCTTTAAAAGACTTTCCATAATAGTATCACCATAAAAAGCAGTTTCACCTAAAGAAGTTTGTTGATCGTCAAAATTATGAAAGTTCCAACTATGTTTAATTTGACAATATATATTTAAAAGTCTTAACTCTGATTTAGTTAAAACTTCAGGCACATACCAAAAATTATTTTTTAAGACATCCATGTTACTATTACAAATCTTGTTCCTTTTATAACAGGCATAGCTTGATGTGGAAACAAAGAACAACTTGGCCACATAATTAATCTACCTGCTTTTTTTGTTACTTCTTTAATTTCTTTATTAGCATCATAAAACTTTAAACTTCCGCCTTCATAATCATCGTTCAACATAATAATTGCTGATATTTCTCTAAATGCAGTTTTGCAAGAATCTACATGTCTAGTATAAAAACCGCCTTCTTCGTATTTTAATAAAGTTAAACCTTCAATATTGTTAATAGATATATCTAAACCAAATTCTCTTAAATATATTCCAGAAGCCATAAATAATCTTTTTTGTAAATACCTTAACCAATGAGTTTCAGTATGATTTTTTCTTTCTGTTAAATAATATTCTAAAGCATTTCTACTACTTCTATCAGTAATTCGTTCGTCATTTTCCAAAATTATTTTTGTTTCTTCAAAGTTTTTGTTTTTAAAAGTTCTTAATATTGCTGAAACTTGAATAGGTTTTAAAAAGTTATCTACTACTTTTATAAATTTTGTTAATCCCAATGTTTTTTCTTCCATATAGAATCTCTATACCACCTTCTTATTTTAGATGCATATGAAAACATACTTTTTCTATGATCATATTTAGTTTTCTTTTCAATCTTCATTTTCCATTTTTCTCTTTTAAATGGTATGACACTAATAACAGGTTCTCCTTTTTTTAGCAACCAAGTTCCTTTCTTATGTATAACTATTGGAAAATTTGGAGGTAGATCATTACCATCATCTACAATACCTGTAAGAGGCGTGAACCGTGGATCGGGCCTATTTAATAATGGTAATAATAGACAACTGTACCCTTTAGGAAGTATTATTGAAAAAGGATTTAATATTTTATAAAAAGCTTTTTCTTGATTCATTGAAACAAACGGACAACCTCCTTCTTTACCTCCTAGTTGATCTATTGGATGAGTTTCATTTCCATGATTAATATTTTCAAATAATTTATCTAAGGATGTTTGGGTCTTGGAATTATTTCTAATTTCGTTACTTACGTTTACCCAAACATCCTCTACACCTTGAGGTGTTTCTTTTAAAAAATTAAATTCTTGATCTATTGGATTTTTTAAAACATAACCTGTCATCAAACTATCTTGAAAAGGCATACAGCCTCTTATTGTAAATCCTTTATTATCTGGTAAATTAAGTTTTAATTTAAGAAACCATTCAGGTATGTGAAGTTTAGCAGGTTCAGGACATATTAACTTATCCTCCGTAATTATATCTACGGCTTTGAATATTATTTCTTGCATCAATCTATACTTCTAAAATTAGAGGTACAGATATACTATTATTCATAAGAGCGTCAACCCAATTTTTTCCTGTAATTGAAGGTAGTTCGCCAGGTGTTGTTATTAACGTATTTAAATCAATTGCTTGTAAATTACTTAATTTAGTTGTCCACGATGCAGGTTCATTTTCATTATTTTCAACTGCATGTTTTACAGCTTCAATATGCTTATCTAATTCTTTTTGTAATTCAATTAGATTAAAAGAAACATCATCTCTTACTAAATCATTCCAAGTTCCATCATCATAAGATTTTGTTGATCTAATTAATCCATTGTATTGATCATCAGTACAAGATTCAGCAGTAAGACCCATTGATTCCCAAAATGTTTTTGAATCTTCACTTGTTGCCACTTTAGAAAAGTAGGAATTATTTTTCATTATATAATTTGCCATAGTTCTCCTTTATTACGAAACGTGGTTATCTTTAATTACAAGGTAACCAGGTTCTGCTGTGCCACCGTATGCAGAATCAATTAAATATCCTTCAGGTGAGTTTAAAGTTAAAGTAGCACCTGGAGCTGTTCCTGGGTTTCCTGGGCTAGCACCTGGGAATGGGGGAGATCTTCTTGCACCACCGCCACCGTTTCCAGCATTTACTGTCGCTAAGTTTGTAACGTTAGTAGCACTGCCTGGATTACCTGGAGGGGCGTTACCAGGAGTAGGAGTTCCATTAGCTCCGTTAGTACCTACAGTATAAGGATAACCTGTTCCGCCTGTTACAGTCGCTTCATAATAACCAAAAGCTCCTGTTCCTCCAGCAGCTCCACCAGCAAAACCAACTGAATCTCCTCCGTTTCCGCCTCCTCCTGAGATTGCGTAAATTAAAGCTTTATTTGCACCTGGGTTAGCTGTGTAAGTTCCTGAAGCAGGGCCTGCTGCTACAACCATTTCTCCCATTGAGCCACCTGCAGATCCACTTGCAGCTGCACTAATTCTACCTTGTGCGTCAACTGTGATATTAGCTGATGTATAAGCACCTGCAGTTCCACCAGAGTCAGTTAAAAGATCATCTAGTTTATCTGCTGTAACTTGATTATCAGAAATTTTTGCAGTTGTAATTTGATTGTCTGAAATTTTTGCAGTTGTAATTTGATTGTCTGAAATTTTTGCTGTAGTAATTTGGTTGTCTGAAATTTTTGCTGTAGTTATTTGGTTAGCACTAATTTTTGCTGATGTGATTGCATCGTCAGCAATTTGTGCAGTTCCAATAGTTCCACCTAAAGTATCTAAAGCAATTTCATTTAAATTAGTTCCATCAGAGTATGCTGCTACAATTTTAGCTTCACCTGCTGTGAAACCTGTTCCTGAAACTGTTTTAACAGTTAAGTTAGTAACACCAGTTACTGCTGATAAATCAAAGATATAAAATTTTTCAATTGAATCTGGGATAGTTACAGTTGAAGCTGTAGTTAAAGTACCAGTAAATTTAATTACCATGTTTCTTGCATTCGAGATTGTTTTGTCTGTCATTGCAAGAGTAACAGTTCCACCATCAGTAAGTGCTATTGCTTCATAACCAGCGATTGCTTGTTGAATAAGATTTAAGTTATTATTTGTATTATCACCCCATGTACCAGCGTTTTCGCCAGTTACCATTAATTCTAGTTTTAGATCTGTAGAATAACTTGATGCCATATTAAATTCCTTTATTAAATTATATTACGTTAAGCTGCTAAGTCAACCTCACGCCATGTTACAGGGGTTCCAGTGCTGACCTCCGCCCATGCAATGATATTAGGGGATGCAACAGCAGTTGTCAAGCCTGTGCCAGTAACATTTACTCTAGCATTACCTAATATAGTTACTGAACCTAGGTTAAAGGTTGCTGATACTCCTGTAACATCAAAGCCAGCTATATATCCAGCCTGACCTACAGATCCTGTTATAGAAGATCCAGTTACGGATACATCTGCGTTTGCAGCTGTGTCTTCGTTTCCAATAAATGTAGTTAGTCCACTTCCTGTTACAGGAACTTCTTGAATAGTTCCTCCAATTGTTTGTCCTTGAATAATAGAAGAACCTATTCCAGTAGGCTCTACTAAAGCATGTCCAACTAAAGATACATCTCCTAAAGAACCTTGAATTAAGAAAGAATGTGCTATTTCATTATCTGAGTTTGCTGAAGTGCCTACAGGTGTTATGAATGTTTGTGCTTCATTACCAGAAACAGAAACAACTACATCTGTAAATGCATCTTCGTTTCCTGTAACAGCAGTAAGAGTTAAACCATTCGCTATAAGAACAGAATAATTTACTCCCCATGCCCAGCCTCCCCAGACATCTCTACCCCAACCTTCTCCAATTAAATATCTATCATCAATAGTTACACTTGAAATACCTGTATTTATTTCAGATCCTGTTACATCAACTCCAAATCCTGTACTTTCGTTTCCAATTAAAATATTTGCTGAAATACCTGTTACTTCTTGAATTATATTTGTAAATGCATATACATCGGTGATAGCTCCTGTTAAAGCTATTCCTGTTACTGAAACATCTGCATCAGCTTCTGTAATTATAGAACCTATATTAGCTGATAATGAAATACCTGTTGGGTTTGCATAAGCTCCTGATAAATCTCCCCAATCATTTTCTCCCCACGCATCTCCACCCCAACCAACTTGAAGTTCACCATCAACAGTAACTGAATTAATGTTAGACGCAATAGAATTACCAGTTACAGAAACATCTGCATTTGCTAATCCAGAACCTTGACCTATGTTGGTTGTTAATAATTGACTATCAGCTAATATTGTAGAACTAAATGCTTGTGAAGTTGTTCCTATTTGATTTGATAATGAAATACCTGTAACGCTTACGTTTGCGTTAGCTTCTACTGATAATGTACCTGTTGAAGATGAAGCTGAAGGTTCTAAACCACCGAATGATTCTGCACCAAAGGTGTTAGAACCGAAAGCCTGAAGGCCAGGTGATGTAACTGTAACTGTAATGTCAGCCACCTGGCCCTCCTTTTTTTAATTAAGATATTCTGATAATAGCTTGCGTATCGTTAGCATCAGGGAACTGAACAGTAAATGTTCCAGCTGTTGCAGTTTTGTCTCCACCAAAATCTAATACCGCAACTGCTTTGTTAGAGTTTGAAGTATTGTAAATCAAAGCTCCTCTAGCAGTTAAAGTAACTCCAGTGAAAGATAAATCATCAAAGTCAACGAAAGCTGTTGTTCCGTTTACTGATACTAAAGCATTAACTAAAGCACCACCACCTTGTGCGTATTGACCAGTATCGCCGACTTGTCCGCCTGTACTGTCGCCAGGGTAAGCTGTGGTATCATCTCCAATAGTTGCTGTGTTATTGTATAATGCTAATTTAAATACATCACCAGTTGTTGGTGTGAAATCATGAATTGCTTCAAAAAGTTCTTCTTTGAAAGAATTGCATATTGCGTTTGTTGTTATTGCCATTTTATTTCTCCTTATTTAATCTTTTATGGCGATGGAGAAGCAACTTTCATTCTAGGTACTCCTTCATCGTATTCTCCTCTACGTCTTCTACCCATTTGTTGTAGAGCAAAAGCTTCAATACTTGTATCATACTTGCTTTTATACAGGTTGTACATATCCTGCGGGCCTTTTAAGTAAGAAAAAGCTTCAGTTAAAACGCCATACAAAAGTAAAGCATCTTGGTACTGTGCTAAAAAAGTGCTGTTTGTAGAGGTAAAATGAGGGGGATCTATAATATAATTTAATTGTACTTGATAGGTACTATCTGGTGTTGGAGCAACTAAAAAATTATTTTCATTCCAATTTGCATAATATTTAGGTAATCCAGTAGCTCCAGTATTATTATATTCCGATATAAAACTTGTATCTCTTTTTTCTAAAAAATGTCTATTACCTGAACCGTCAAAAACTTGAACTGATCTTATAATAATTTCATCTCCTGGACGACTAACATATCTTTGTCCAGTTACAAAATTTGCAGTAGCGTATTTTCTTAAATCATCATAATCCACTTTGCCTGCAACATCTAATTCAGTGTTTCTAATAAATTGATCTAACAAACTATCTGTTAAAACATTTGAATCTACTTCCGTGTAGTTTCTTACTTGAGTTAAAAAAGCTGAATAAGATATAGCCATTATGTAATCTCCACTGTTACTTGTCCTATACTAGGATGCATACCTCTTGCTCTATTTTGAGCTGAACCATCATCTGGAATCATTCCTCTTGAACTATATGCAAATTCACCAGGTAGTGTTAGATCAGCAACAATACCTCCGCCTCCTCCTGATAAAACAGTAAAATTTTGAGGTCTTGCGTTTGCTAAACCTTGTGCATCTGATCCTACGTTTCTAGGATCAAGTTGAGGATGTTTTGGTTCAAATTCTGAAATATGTACAAAAGCTCCTGTCCATTCTTTTACCATTTCTCTGTAAGGAAAGGCTTGTCCAGAACGATCTGAAATAGCTAATGCATATTTACCTGTTGAATCTCTTGCCATTATACACCATCTCCATAATAAGTTTGAGGCGAAATATACACAGAACTTCTTGCACCATCTTCGGTTAGAGCTCTTTGTAATTCATCTTCGTAAGTTAATCTTAATGCTTGTGTTTGATTTGGGTTAGCTAAAAAAGATAAATAATAAGCTAATCCAGAAACCATACATGGTATAAATCTGTAAGCTACGTTTGCTTCGTTTGTATAAGCACCCCCATCTTCAATTCTGTTAATTGTGTAATATTTTAAATAAGTATATGTGCTCGCATCTGGAGTTACATATAAATTAATAATAGGTGTGGTTTGTCTATCTACATAATACTGAGAAGGCTGACCAGTAGAACCTTTATTTGGTTTTGCAGCATAAGCTGATCTGTCTATTTTTGTTAAAGCGATATCATTTGTAGAAGAAGTTACTCCAGAAGTTGTTGATATGTATGCTTCTAAAACATCAGAAACTTTTGTAGGAACTGTATAAGAAGAAGTTCCTGAAGTAAGTGCTTGTGTTTGTAATTCTACTTTCCAAAGATGCACTCCTCTATTTCCCCATTCAGAAAAAAGAATGTTTAAATTTCTTCTTGCTCTTTTTAAATCATATCCTGAATTAGTTCTTACTCCACATCGATTATAAGATTCTTGAATAATTTCATCTATATCTAAATCAAATGTTGTAGTTCCTGAAGTAGCCATTATAATAAATCCTTATAGTATTTCATAGCTCCGCCTTTGGAAGCTTGTTTTACACATTGTCCACCAACATTAATATAACCAGGAGGACAAGTAATATTTTCATCTCCTCCTCTACCACTCATTTCTTTTAATTTTTGAGCAGTTCCTGATACAAGAGGCATTCCCATTGCTTTTCTTCCAACAGCAGTATCTTTTACTGCACCTGCAACATTTATAACTTGGGCACCAGGTATAATATTAGCGAAGCCCATAGATTTTTGTCTTGCTGCAAGATTATCTTTAAAGGATGTAATAGATTCCGTAGCAATTCCAGGATCTCTAGGGCCAGTTATTTGTTTCTCTTGATAGTTACCAGGTCTTTCTACAGGGCCAGCTTTTGCTGCTCCAGGAGGAGTATCTTTTCTACCCCCTTGGTAAGATCCACCACCTCTTAATTTTTTTGTTTTTAATTTTCTGGCCATGCATATCCTTATATTAAGTCTTTATAATAATCCATGTTTTTGCCAGGGACTAAATTTTCATCTTGTAAGCCTTCGCCTTTTTGTCTTGCAGCACCATAGCCTTGTTTCATTTCTCCGCCTGTGCTTTTTTTCATCATAGCAAAATCTTCTCCAGATATTTTACCATCTTTATTTTTGTCTAATTTTTTTTGATCGCCTTTAAGTTCACCACCATAAGCTTTTTTATTTTTTCTTTTTATTAATTCTTTAACGCCTGGATAGTCTTTAGCTTTACCTTTATAAAAAACTCCTTCAGGTAATAAAGGAATTACTTTAGGTTTTGGGTCTTTTGGTTTATTGTCGTTCATGCCGCCTCCTGATTTCTGTACGGGTTTAATTGGTTTAGTTGGTTTGATTGGTTTAGGATTTAATGGCTTACCGCCTTTACCAGTAGGCTTGACCACAACCATTTCAAATGTATATTTTTTACTCATAAATCTATCATACCTCCATAGTATTTCTTTGTAAATGTACTGACATTTGTAGGTTTAGGGCCAGTGTTTGGGGTCGCACGCTTTCGTCTTACAGCACTTGCCTTTTCTTGCTTTGTCATCCGTGTGGCTTTTGCAATAGGTACACACTTTGGGTACTTCCTCTGAGAAGAGCCACTCGCAGTATCTCTGCCACAAGGTTGATATTTTCCATTTTTTCGCTTTGCTCCAATATCTACCCATTTTTCTGAAAACCATTTCTTTAATCCCTTCTTTGCCATGTTAAATTAAATCTTTGTAATATTGTTCATAAGACTTATTAGAAACCAACTCACCGCCTATTTCTGATTTAATATGAGAACCATTATACTCAGTTCTTTTCTTATATTCCTGATCTGTTTCTGTATTCATTCTTGGTCTATGAGTTTTAGCGTGATCTGTAATCATAGTTCCTTTAGAAGCTTTTTTTGGCCCCCAATCCTTTCTTTTTAAACCAGAAGGATCCTTAGCTTTACCCGCACAAATTTTAGACGCATATGCATTAGCATACGCTGACGGGTATACTTTAAATTTTCTTTTAGCGGCCGCTTTGCCTCTAGCACATAATTTAGTCATTGTGTCTAAGCCTTTTTCTGTTGTACAACTTTTTGGATTGTACCACTTTTTGCTTAAACTTTGAAGACCTTAGCTTTTTTGCTATTGGGTTTCTTTTTAGCTTGTAATCTTTTCTTTTTTTCACCTCTAGCACCTCTAAGCTTTCCGTCTATTTGTTGTGTCATTTGTGATCTACCTATTGTCATATAACATCCTTAAACTTTCCTATAACTGGTTTATATTTAACTTTACCCTCAGATCGAAATGCATGCAAGCAACTTGCTCTTCTTTGTTCAGGAATATAACTACAATGAATCCAGCCACTATTTGGTTCTCCTGGATTATAAAACTCTAATATAAGTTGATCA
>Ga0070749_10001259_pt1 | contig 17180 bp, 23 predicted proteins | sample VirMetDEL_Nov_18_FD_75180 | JGI IMG/M metagenome (GOLD analysis project Ga0070749, IMG submission 75180) | Aqueous microbial communities from the Delaware River and Bay under freshwater to marine salinity gradient to study organic matter... | ecosystem: Environmental > Aquatic > Marine >...
CTGACATGATGACAGCAGAACAGTTCTTAGCTCTCAAGATACTTCCACGGATAATGATGGCAGCTTCAACACTAATGGCGTGGAACTGCGCCGACTGGTTTATGTCATTAGGCCCAGCAGCAACAACACAACAAACGGCTTTCGTATCCACGATCTGTGGATGTTTTAGCGGCATGTTTGCTGTCTGGATAAACCATGAAGGAAAGAAGTGATGATCGTCTGGGACATGCACAATAGAACTACCAAAGAACAGGCTGAACAGAATAAGCAGCAAGCGAGGTAAGGACATGTGGCAAGCATTAATAAGTCCAATAGCAAGCCTAGCTGGATCATGGATGGAAACCAAGGTTGAACAGACCAAAGCCAAGGGCGCAGTGGCTAAGGCTAAAGCAGAAGCAGAGGCGCAAGTCCTAGTAACAGCAGCCACCCATGAAGCTGGCTGGGAAAAGATCATGGCTCAATCCAGTGACAATAGCTGGAAAGACGAGGCGTGGACGGTACTGTTTATTGTCATAATTGCAATGTGCTTCATACCCCCTCTTCAGCCCTTTGTTGAACGCGGGTTCGATGCTCTAGGTAGGACACCTGATTGGTTTCAGTGGGCAGTTTACGCAAGCATAGGAGCCTCGTTTGGTCTCCGTGGTATTAAAGGTATTAAGAAATGAGTGAAGGTAACTTCCATCAATGTATGGAGTGGCTCCTAGAACATGAAGGTGGTTATGTCGATCACCCTAATGATCCCGCAGGTATGACCAACCTCGGTATCACCAAAGCCACCTATGATGACTTCTATGGCGGTGATGCCACCGAAGAGGTCATGAGAGCAATCACAAGGCCAGATGTTGAGCCTATTTATCTCCAGAACTACTGGAATAAATGTATGTGCCATTCCCTGCCCTCTGGGCTTGACTGGGCGGTCTTTGATTGGGCAGTGAACTCCGGTCCCGCTAGGGCTTCTAAGGCTCTCCAGACGGCTGTAAAGACGACTGTGGATGGGTCTATTGGTCCTATGACTTTAAGGAAAGTCGAGCAGCATAATCCTAGAGATATTATCGAGGATATGTGGGTACAGCGTGAGCAGTTCTATAGAAACCTTGGACACTTTGATAGCTTTGGAAAAGGCTGGCTTATCCGTAACAACACCACCAAGATGCAAGCTCTATCACTATTGACAGCATAACGAAAAAACACCGATCTACTTAGGTCTGACTTATGACCAGATCGGTGTTTTTTCTAGTTGATGTTGGAAAGGCTAATAGTTAGAACCTAGTTACGGTTCCATAGCTCAACTGGATAGAGCAACTGCCTTCTAAGCAGTAGGTTCGGGGTTCGAGTCCTCGTGGGACCGCCACTTCTTATAAATGGGATCTGTCTTTAACTCCCTGAGTTCACATGGAGCGCAGGTATAAACCCCACCTACATCAAAGAACGCATCATTGAGTCCACATTTGTCGCACTTGATCGACTTATCGTTTCTCAATGCCACTTCCCCTTCCCCCTTGTCGTACTTTTGACAGTCTTAGGTAGGTTATCTACTTTACGGTGAATAATACGACCAAGAGAGTCCCGATCTTGTGGGATCTCTGGGATCTGTAAGGCCTTCTTTATATCTTCGATGGTAGGTATATTCATGATGCAATATCTACGATCTCACAGGCTCCGCTGGTACAAGCCAATGTTTGCGAACCTGATGTCGTATCCTCTTTTTCGTATAAGGAGAGAGCAGACCAATCGATGCTCTTGGGCATAACAGCCTTTAGCTCTTCATAGTCTTCCTTAGACACGTCCTGATAAGGAGCCTGTGCATAACTATGATCGCTATGTGGTAGGAAGCTAATACCAGAACACAGATCGAAGTTGTTGTAGACCCATGAGCCAACCTCTAACCATTCATGGTCTCTGACAGTGATTGTCACAGATGGCTTATGCTCACACCACTCAAGAGCATAGGTTTTCCATAGCTCTAACTGCTCTAGGGCTGTCATCTCATTACGAGTAACTGCGCCTGAAGGAGATTTAGTGGGAAAGCTAAACACAGTTGTGCTATCTGGCTTCATTACACACGGCTCTGATGGAATACCAGAATCCTTGAGGAACTGAGTCAGAGGGTCTTTGTTGTCGCCTCTTACAGTCCTAATGTAATACTCAGAGTGTCTAGCATGGATACCACTAGCGGCATCTACAAGCTGGCTTACCGTCCCGCTAGGCTTCACACAGGTTACAGCGGCAGACTGGGGAATACCAAGCCTCTCGGCGTATTCCTTGTTGGTATCAATAGCTACCTGACGTAGCTCTTTTAGCCACTTTGCTGTGTCCACGTTCTTGGAGAGGATGCGGTGATCCATGATCCCAGTCAGGGAAACCCCAAGTAGACGTTCTTCTTCTGTGTTCTTTGCCCAAATAGGACGAAGGTAAGGAAGATGAGTAAAAGTAGACTGTGCAGTGCCTAGGATAGTCGCCAGTCTGACCTTACGCTTCAGGCTTTCAAGATCATCCTGCTCCCTTACAACAACCTCTGAGAGATTGCAGAACTGGTATGGGCGTAAGATGATCTCACTGCATGGGTTTGTTCCCCATTCATAGCCTAACTCTCTTCTACCATTCCGAGCCACATGAGACTCAGCAGCCACACGGCTGAAAAGCCCACGCTCACCAGACTTGGATTCCACAAGAGCCAGCCACTCTCTGAGGAAGGTTTCCATGTCAGGTTTCTCAGTGTAGCAGACAGAGTTGTTAGATAACGCACGTTGACCTTCGTTCTCCCACCACGACCCTGATTTAGCATGACGCATACGCTGGTCACTTAGGTTAGACAGGCTAATCATAGCTGATCTACGCACACCCCCGACAACGACAACCTCACCGATCTTACACATGATATCATGGGCTTCGATGGAGTTGAGCTTACGTCCCGCTGCGCCTTTGAACTTGGCGACAACGAACTTAAAAAGATCATCAAGAGGCTCTGGACCAGACGCACGACCGCCAAAGGTCTTTAGGCGCGACCCTGCCGGTCTAACCTTGGAGAGATCCCATTTAGGTATGTCGCCAGTATACAGCAGACTGATTAGCTTCCTGAGAGCCTTAGCCCAGCCTTCTTTAGAGTCCTGTACAACGATAACATCATCAGAAGATGCAAGATCCTCTGGGATCATTGGTAGCTTCTGGATGCTTTGACGCTCTACGCTAAAGCCGACACCTGTACCGCAAAGCAGGATAAACATAGCTTCATCAAATGCTCTTGGATGATCCACAGGAAGATATGAGCAGTTATAGATGCAGGTGTTATCACGATCAGCAGCGACACCAGCAGTCATCATGGCTCTCATGGAAGGCATGACTTCGAGGCTCAGGATCGCTACTTCTAAATCTTCCCAGTCTTGTTCTGTGAGGTTTAGGTTCTTGGAGTAGAGATAGTCAGTGTATCTCTTTACTGTCTCCGACCATGTTTCTCTCCTGTTAAAACTATCAAGCCACCTAGCGTATCTGCTGGTGGCTATGAAAGTCTGGTAGTCTGTGGGTAGGTAATTACTAATCATGCCCTATATGTTCCTCTATCAGCTTGTTAATATAAAAACGCGCCTTCTCAATATCCTGAACGCCATTCTTATGGTCACAACGCCAGTTGTATTTGATGATGTTGCCGCGTAAAAAAGCCCTGAAACCTTCCGGTCCCAGAGCTGCCCTAATTGCATCGATACATTCGATATCCCCTTGCGTGTAATGAGGGGGACTGTTGACCATATCTATTGCATCACTTTGTTGATTTGCTTGTTTCATGTATTCCTCATGCCGCATGAGCCACCTCTCCTGTCCATAGGATTGGTGCATCCTTCTTGGCGTCCCAATCTTCCCACCTGAGTATCCGCGCTAGTCTGGCTTGCGTTAGTGCATCCTCGCGGGTCATTCCTGCTTTGAGATACGCTTGCTCGACCAGAGACCACGCTGGTCTTGATCCAAGGATCTTCTCAGCCGTCTTCGGTCCAACCCCCTTGAGACCCGCGTAACCATCAGCGGTATCCCCTGTGAGGCATTGCATGTAAAAGAAACGATCAGCTTCTTCAGGAGAAACGGTTAATCGCTCATTCGAGATAGGCCGGTAGAGTTTACAAGGGATCGTCTTGAGATCCTTGTCGTCACTAATGACTACACACTTACCTTTGTTCTCTGGTTTAGTAGCGAGTATTCCAAGACAGTCATCGGCTTCTAGGCCTTGCTTCTTGAAGGTTCTAAAAGTGATGGAAGCCCACTCGACCAAGGCTTTGTAACCAACAGGCTTGCGGGTCTTCTTACGGTTTCCTTTGTAGGTGGGATCAACAGTTCTACGGAAGTTCGAGCTATCGCTTAAACAGAGAATGACATCATCATCACCCATCTGCTCTTTGAAGGTGTCTAGCTGATCAAAGAACAGTTCTTTCGCCAGCTTGAGGTCAGTCGTTAAGCTCCAGATGTCATCACCCCAATCGGTCTCATCTTCTGTAGCAGCGACAGCCCTAAACAAGTACAAATCAGCATCCACTAAAAGCATATTCAATCTCCACCATGAAATCGGCTCCCGCATCTGTCAGGAGCCAGTTGTTGCCCCAGACCTCTTCACCTAGCCTAGTTGTTATGAAGCCCTCTCCCGCCGCGATAGCTATGAGATTTGCTTGGTCACGAGCGAACTTACTTTTCGTCGTAAACCCTTGCTCCCACGCCCGATGTAAGACCTTGTAGATCTTCTGGAGAGAGTCGATTGTATTGAAGTCCAGCCCATCAATGGGTGTCTGCCCAAGTACGCCCGATGGCATATTCGGCAGCGATTGGGATTCTGAGGCTGAACTGTTCTCCAGCTTTTTCCGCGCTTCTTCTAGCGATATTACCGACATGATCTTCAAGCCCTTTCCTAACTGCTATTTGAACTTCATCGTGTACCCACGCGATGATGTAGGCATCTAAGCCCTCTTCTTTGATTGCGTTGTATATGTTGATGACCCACTGCTTACTTAAGATCGAGCCAGTGGATTGAAGTAGTGTGTTCAAGGCCGCGTGTGTGCTACGGACTGGAACCTGTCTACCATCGAGGGTTTTTATTGATCCACGCTGAGAAGCTGCCTCGATAGCAGACTTGAGTTTACCGTAAGAGGGGACAGCAGCTATGAAGTTATCTTTGAGCTTCTTACCGGCTTGCGCCCCCTGTCCGACCAGCTTTCCGATCTTTCCGTCGGATGCTCCGTAGAGCGTGGCGTAGAGCCATGTTTTTGCTTCGTCTCGTGTAGCAAGCCCCGTCTTCTGTCGGTTGTATTCATGGATGTCCGACTCCAGAATGACTTTCGCATATTCACCACCATCATTTAAGAAATGGGCAAAGCAGCGGATCTCAATACCACTCAGATCACTGCCGACCAGAGCATAGCCAGAGGGGACAGTGAATAAATCACGGCACTCCTTACCGTACTCAAGACGTACAGCGGGAACCTGCGCTAGATTGGGACTGGCGTGGCTTGCTCTCGATGTCACACAGCCGATAGGAATGATGCGATGTCTTAACTTACCATCATCATCTACTTTCTTAAGCCAAGCCTGAGAGCCTTCCGCAAGCTGTCCGATCCTTTTGTTGATAAGAAACAACTCAGAGAGCTTCTTAGCTTCTGGGTAGGCTAGAGACCCTAATACAACATCATCGATCACCGCATGACCGTCATTGGTTAGCTTCTGGGGAACCCAAGCGTATTTACGTTTCAAGCAGAACTCGATATGTCGTCGAGACTGGTGATTGAACTCAACGACTGTGACCTTTTCAAAAGGCTCACCCTTCACATAACCGCGTGTCTTATTATTGACTTTCGGGATGAAGGTTTCTCTGATTTCCCAAGGCTCGAAGAGGTTTTTTAGCTCTTCGTCTAGCTCTGCTCTACGCCTTGCTAACTTGGCATATAAAGCAGATGCCGCCCTCTCATCAAAAGTCCACCCATTGTTACCTATCTCTTCAGAGATGATTGCTATCTGATGCTCAAGTTCAATAGCTTTCTCAGGCACTGTCTCTGGGTTGAGGAAGTTGTATAGAGCCTCAGTGACCGTCACATCCTGACGACAATAGGCTTCCATCTCCTCAGACCAGTTCTCCCATCCGCCTGTGTAATCACCTTTCAACATGCTCTCATCATTGAAACGAGCAGAAAGCCGGAGACCCCACGCTTTAAGGGAATGTGAGCCAAAGAGGTTTTTAGGTAAGACCTCACTACTCCAATTAAAGTCCCAATCCTGACGCTTAAGATCGGCACGGATCATGCGGGATAAGACTAGAGTGTCAGTGATCTTTCCTTTTGGTTTCCAGTTAGGATAGACCTTCTGGATTGCAGGGATATCAAAGGTAACTCCGTTATGTGCAATGATCTCATCTGCATCCTGTAGCTCTTTTAGAGCTTCTCTGATCCTGTCTGGACTGTAACTCGTTACCGAGCCTTTGTTCAGCTCCTTGATTGCAATACAGTGGATACGATCAAGTTCAGGGATCAGACCATTGGTCTCAATATCAAACAGCAGCCTTTTCATCGATTATCTCCTGACCCCTGAATAAGATCGAGGTTCATACGTCTGGTTAGCTTGTTGATGTTGATCTCTGCCACCTGTGACAGATCAAACTTGAGTTCAGCAGCGAGGACTGCCGTGTACCAGAGAACGTCACCGACCTCTTTGATGAGTTCTAAGGTGAGATCCTTATCGAACTTATCGACTTCTCCTTTGCTATCCCTGATATGCTTCTTAACCTTGTCTGCAACCTCGCCACATTCACTACAAAGACCAAAGACCAGATAGGCCAGTCGGTACTTGTCTACGACAAAGGTTGTCTCTGCGTGCTGCTGGTACTCATCTAGCGTGTATTTGTTTGTCATAGCTCTCTCCTAAAACACTTGATCTTCTTCGAGTAAACGTGATGTCTGACGGTCATAGACAACTGAGCCACACCAGCCGACCTCTCCTGTGTATCTATTCTTCAAGCAGTAGAGGTGACGTAGGTCGGAGTCGGGGCTTTCCTTGTCTTTCTGTAAGGCAATGGTGATGTCACTTAGCTGGGCAATGGCATGGGAGCCTCGAAGTTGACCGAGCCTCACTGCTTCACCATCCTCGTGGCCTTTATCGCCGTTGGGTCTTCGTAGGTGTGAGACAATGATCACGCCAATGTTTAGCTCTTGAACCTTTGTTCTGATGAGCGTCATAGCTCTGTCGATCAGCTTCCTCTCATCTCCACTATCAAGACCACTGACTAGAATTGAGATGTGATCGAGGATGATCCATTTGATCCCTAACGCTTTGACCATGTAGGTCATACGCTGCAAGATCACATCGATGTCAGATGATCCGAAGTGGTCGTAGAGAAACAGTTGATGATCATCAGGAAAAAGATCAGCATATGCTTCCTCGATTTCCTCATCGGTGGCTAAAGACCTGTTCACTGTAATGTTCTTGTTAATGTGAATCCCCACAAGCCCTAGCAAGGTACGCTTGTTGCTTTCCTCAAGCATAATCAACCCCAGAGGCTCTCCAGATTGATGCAGGTGGTAGGCAAGCTCCCTTACTAGGGTTGTCTTACCAACCCCACTCCCAGCGCATACAGTGACCACTTCCGATAGCCTGAGACCTTTAGTGATCTCGTTTAGGCGGCTAAATGGGTAAGTAATGGACGAGGCAGCATCATCCACACTGATGGCTGATTTCAGAGTCGGGTCGGCAGTTGAAACAATCCCATCAGGCCGATATTCAGGGGCATGAAACAAGGCTGTTACAACGTCTGCCGGAGAACCTTTGACCAAGCACTCATTCACATCTTTGTAAGGAAGTGTGGCAATGTAGGCTGTCCCAATAGGGAGAACTTGAGCAGCTTCTATTGCAGCTTCTCTTCCTACTTGATCTTGATCAAAGCAAAGTATGATCTTTGAGAACTTAGACACATAGTCCCAGTTATCGCGGATCGAGCGCACCGCTGATTGACAGCCATTTGGGAGACCTACTGTCGCCCAGCGATGCCCTCTAGCTGCGCTTGCAGAGATAGTGTCTATCTCGCCCTCGCATATTACCAGTATCTTGTCGCCAGACCAAAGATGCTGTCCGAAGAAGGGCAGCTTACGACCGTTACCGATAATGCTAAATTGTTTATCTCGTGTTCTGACCTTTTGAGCGACTAGCTTGCCTGTACCATCTCGATAGTTAGCAACCTGAACCTTCTCGCCTCGATAGTCAGCTACGAAGTATTCGTATTTACGACAATCTTGGGCTGATAGCTTACGATTGTTTAATGTTACCGGAGTACCAGTCAGGAATTGATATTCATCATCCTTCTTGTCCACGCGGTTAGGTACGACAACAGCAGTCTCGCCTTCTTGCGGCTGAACGGCTGTCCGACAAGAGAAACAGTAAGTATGTCCGTCACTGTAGACCGCATTTGCATCTCGTGATCCACACGCCTCGCATGGTGTGTGCGTGATGAACTGCGACTCGCTTTCCTTTAACTCTAATGCTTCCATACTTACTGCTCCCTTGATGGCTCACTACTCCAACAGCCATTCATCAGGGATCGTCTTGAAGGCATAGCGAAACCCATGCTTCTCACACCACTTAGAATATGTGGTCTTGGAGCCTTTATAGAGTTTCTGGTCGCTACTAAAGACGAACCGTATCTCGATGTCTGGATGTTGATGTTTAAGGTGAAGGTGCATCTGGCGGTCTTTGGTCAGCCAGCGTCCCTTCGTTTCGACATAAAAATAACCGCCAGAAGCGGTTACGATCTTAAAGTCAGGAGTGTACTTTGATTTTCGTTCAGGCCAGACGTAGTGGATCTTCTCTTGTTCGTAGATAACGTCCCTACCGGCACTCTTTAGCTGCTCTGCTATTTTAATCTCAAGTCCACTTCTGTATCCGTACTTCCAAGCTGCCTTAGAAATCGTAGTCATTGGCCTTTGTGCCGCCGTAGCTCACATCAGCCTCTTCACTGCCACTATCACTGCCGTCATGTACCCAACCGCCAGAAACAGGCTCGAAGCCTTCAGACTGACCGCCTGATGAGGGCTTATCTGCAAGATCGATAATCTGGACAGCAAGTAAGGCCATACCAACACCTACATTTGCACCTTTGTCATAGCTGTACATATCCCCCTTGAGTCTAACTTTAGACCCGCCGTAGATCGGGGGCATCTTTGAGGTGATAGGATTGCCCTGACTATCAACAAACTTAGGCTGATAGTAGCTTTTCATGGTGAAGATGATGTCACCTGTGTCACTGTCGGTAGAGAAAGGTAGTCGGGCTTTGTCGGCTTTCTTACCTAGCTCATCCTTGGCACATTCCCTGACCATCTTTATAAGATCCTGAGCTTTGTCTGGTGATAATATAAAAGATGTTTTGTAGACACCTTCATCTTGGAACTTAGTGTCGGGCTTGTTGAGCCAAGGGTAGCGAAGTGTTCCCTCTTCAGTCTTATAGATACGTTTAGAAGCCATCTAACTCTCCTATGGTTTCTGTGGGTTGTTGATAATCAGTTATGGTGTGGTTCCGTGGTTGACCAACGGCAGTCAGAATGATGCCTAGCTCTTCTGCTTGTGCTAGTAGGTCAGACGGAAAAACGCAGCCCCGCATTTCGCAGAGCCGCGCCAGTTCCAACACCCTCTCTCGTGGGTGCATAAGTCCATCCTCTTATTATTGTTTTTATTATGGGATGCTTTTTGTATAGGTCAGAGGAAGCAGTATTTACTCTCTAAAACCTTTACTAGATCGAGGTCTCCTTTCGTGGGAACCTCGGGGAACGCTGCATCTTCTGGCCTGTCTAGTTGATCTTTTACTTGGTCAAGTAGATCGGTGAAGACACAGCAGTTTAGATACTGCTCGACAAAGCATAGTCGTACTGCCTCGTACATAGCAGATGTATCTGCTGGGTTTGTGCCAAAGCTGTCGTGGATCATAAAGAAGTCTTTGATCCCATACTGATCTGCACATTTAAGCACTGTTGCGTGAAGGTGGGCAGAGTCTAAGCCGTGGACAAAGTTAGGGGCTATCGACGATGCGCTCTTCCTTTTATTGACCTCGCGCTCATCCATGACAGCTATACGAACATCTTTTCTGATCCTCTTGTCATGCTCTCGATCATGCAAGAAAACCTTCACACGCTCGGTAACTGATTTCGTGAAACGCTGGCTAATCGGAAAACCCATAGGTGTAACCCATTTCATGAGCTTACCTTCGTTTGACACGATATCGCTGAGTTTCTTCAAGAAGCCCATACCCTCTGCCGCACTGATAATCACTTGGTTGACGACAGCCCAGCTATGCTTTGCAAGGTATCCCGCTGCCAACGCACCATCACCTTCGCGCTCTGAATCATTAGGATGGGCAAATGGGTTTTCAGTGTAACCATTCCAACCTTCTCCCGCCAGAATACGCTCATTGATCGGTTCCATGAAATCAGACCGCAACTGTGACTTAAACCCAAAGAGATTGGACGAATAAGGAAATGTCATCACGTTACGCTTGACGGTCTTTCGATCAACTCGATAGTTACGCCAAGCCTCACTGATTTCATCAGGCTCTTCTTCGTTGTCGATCCTCTCTCTTATCAATTCAGCCACACGTCCATAGATGTCGTTTGGCTGGTCTTGAGGTACTAGGTTCACAAGCTCGGCCTCTTCCATATTTAGAGTCATCGCTGCAAAATGCTGCACACCTGAATTAGAGCCATCCAAACCGATAGGAAGCCCAGACTCATATGTTTCGCCGTAGGCGATACAGTTAGACAGCTCAATACATGCCGCAAGAAACTGGAAAGGTTTATCAGCCTGTGACCAGTAAAGTTTGGAAGGATCGTCACCGTTGAAACTAGCTTTGAAATCACTGGCAATTTCACAGATCTGTTCTTGATGATCCTCGACCCACCTGAGACGCTCATCGATAGGCTTTTTACTGATCTTGTCAAAATCACCTGTGTCGGCAACCTTCAACGCGATCCACATAATCCCCTGCTCACCGACAGGCTTCTTTTTATGAAGCAGGAACAACGCCTTGATATGATCTCCACGGTGATGTGAAAAAGCACAGACAGGGTACACACGTCCTCTAAAGTCCCAACTATGCGGAAGGTAAAAAGCCTTAGTCTCAAGTGTCGCCAGTTCTCTTGCTAAGGGTAGATCATAGGTATTCATCACAAGTCTATCACCGTCGATCTGGCGGTTCTTCTTGATGACTTTGCTCTGTATCTTTCTCCATCTCTTTTGGGTCTTGATCGGGAGAGTGTCGTAGTCATCTGGGAACTGGACGCGGGGTAGATGCTCAGTCCTTGGAAACTTACCAAAAACCTTAGCCTCACCCCATGCCCATTCAACTGCTTGAAGGACTGGCAGATTGATCCCTAAAGGTGTCGCTTGGATCATGTTTAAAGCGTCGAGCATAGGCTGTAGAGAACCATCGTAAATTGCACTTTTAACATTTTTAACCTGTTGGCTAGTCGCGCCTCGTACAAGAGGAACCTGACCGGCTAAGGACACCTCGTAATAACAACCTGCCCTTCGTTTGTGTGGCTCGATGTTCGCCATGTCGTCAAAGTCTTGCCACGGCACAGGTGGTACGATCATTGGAGCAAACACTGGAGAGTTCCAGCTTGCAGTGTCGATAATGCTTTGGATCCGGTCTTTCGCGTTTAACGTAAGCCCGACTTTTACAACTTCTCTTTGGATGCCTTTCCTGTCGGAGTATGGGTCTTTCCATTCTTCAAAGAGATCACAAGTAGCTAAGACAGCGTTGTAGAGGAAGGATCCAACCTTGGTTCTCGTTGAGGTATCCCAAGGCTTTCTTTCATATCCATAGCGTCGTGCGTAGCCTCTCATTGCTTTCTCACGGTAGAGCCAGCTTGAGTGGTCTTTCTCCACCTCTTTCTTAATCATCTTTTCTAACCGTGGATCCCTAGAGCGTAGCCACATACCCCAGCTTTCCATATCGACGAACCTACCAAGAGAGATAAGCGTCTTTGTCCTTGTGTATCCAAAGGACGCAGAGTCCAGCATTGTCGTCAACGCGATCAATGCCAGTATCTGGGGATCAATGTCACCAAGGTATTCGATGTAAGAAAATGGTCTTCCCCTGCCTTTCTCTGTTGTCTGGGAATTAAGTTCGTTGGTGATATACTCGATAACCTTGTTTTGCTCGTCGTTAATCAGTGTCGTGCCGGAGTTTTGAACCGACAGCAACTTAGTCTTTTCGAGTTTTTCAAGGTATCTTTGTTGGCCTTTTGCCTGCATCTCTTTTTCTCTTCTTAACTCTTCAACAAAGACTGAAGACAGAGAATGGGTGAATTTAAGAGAAGCGAATCCTTTGACAACCTCATGTGAATCATGGGTGTCGTAATATGACGTAGAATTTAACATTCTGAACACTCCAAAGATCTCTTGTGACGCTACATAGCTAAAGCTATGGAGCCACACAAATCCAAACTATTGATTTTATTGGGTTTTAGGATTTGATCTTTGGAGCGTAAAAGGGGTGTGTTTTATGTGTAGAATAGAGATAAATGAAGCCTAAATTTACACACGGATCGCCTGTTGGTGAGTGCATCCAACTAGAAACCTCAACTTGGAATTTAACGTAATGTTTACGCCTGTGTAATGTTTTAACTGTCATTTTAACCTCTCTAATCTTGCTTCCTTACACTAATAGAACATAACAGGAACATTAGTCTCGTTTCATTTCCTTAGCAACCTGTTTCATGGTCGCTGTCTTCAACTTGATATACTTGGCTGTCGTTGATGTGTCCCTGTGGCCTAACATCATACCAATAACTATCGAGTTCAGATTTAAATCGTTTGCCATCTTTGTGGCAGCCGTATGGCGAAAGACATGAAAGACAAACTCCTTGTCGCCTCGTGCTATCTTGTCTCTAATCTTTCCCCAGACAGTGTAAAAGGCTTTCTGTCTCGATACCCACCTGAAAGGCTCTTTAATCGCTCTTAGAGCCTCACCAGCCGCCCTTGCGTCGTCATTAAGTGGGACATACCGCCTGTCGCCGTTCTTGGTCTTAGGGAGATGAATCCAAGCGAAGTCATCCTCATCGATCTCAAAGTCAGCCTCGCCCTCGATGAACTTAGCGATCTCGCCTAGCCTCATGCCGGTATTTAACGACAGGACACACATGTCAGCAATCCAAGGATGATCACTAGCCCTCGCCAGTCTAATGATCTGATCAACCTCGGTGTCGCTAAACACTCGCATCCTGTTCCTGTCTTCCTTGTAGAGCTTCGCCTTCACCGGCCTCGTGATGATCTCGTCTTCGTAGGCCGACTGAAACAAAGCCCCGACAGCTACCAAATGCCGATTGGCTGTCGAGTCCGTGAGGTTTCTCACGTTTATCAAGTGATCCATATAGACGTGTAGATCATTCCGTTTGAAATCCGTGATTAACCTCGTGTCGTTCTGTCGGAACTCCCCAAACCTCGCGCAGCGGATCACCGACTCGCTTTTGTGCTTTGGTGTCGCGTTTTGCCAAATGCGGTCTTTCGAGTCCGTTAGGTAGCTTTTATATGTCGGGACGTTGCTTTTACTCATGTTGTCACCTCTTCCTCTTCATCATCATCAAAGGATAACAACGGGTCGGTCTCTCCCTCCTCGAGCCATGCGCTTGTGTATTGACCGAATGTGCTTAACAACGCGCCAGATCCCGCTGTTAAGTTATACAGATTGGAGTCATACCAGTGACCTGTTACAGACCGATAGCCGCCTAGCGGATACTCGAAGATATTGTCGTGGGTTAAATAGTCATGAGGTTGGAAGCCTGAATTTACCATTGCATCAGCGAAGGGGAGCCAATCTTCCCCATCCTTGAACCTAAGCTCAAAGTCACGCTCGACAACGAACCTTACAGTAAGTTTCTTTTTCATCTCTTTATCCTCAAAAGTTAGGTTCATACCTGACCCCAGCAGCCCAAAGCCGCTGGAGCCTTTCCAGTTGTAGCCTGTCGCGTGTCGCGTCCTGTCCGTGCCACTCTTTATCATCGATTGTGGCTTTAATCGCTCGTAGAGCCTCTCTGACAGGCGTTAGGTGTTTTGTGGTAGGGATATGCTCAATGTACATGTGCAGGCTCCACTAGGCTTTCTAGGGCGGTTTCAGTGTCGTCATCTTCACCTGCATACTCAAACCCATAATGGACGCTCACAAACTCGGTCGGCAGTTTCTCCAAAGCCCAGCCACCAAGTAGAAGTAGGTTTTTATGCGTGTCGGAACCGTTCTCAACAAAGTCGGTAACGATCCTGAGATTAGTGTGACCGTGTTCGCATTGTTCAACCCACACCGCCGGAAAACAGTCGCCGATCTTGTCGTTGTCGTGGTACTCTTCGGCAGTCTCGACAGCCCAGCACATTTCTACACCGTCCTCGCGTAGAAACTTTGAATCGGCTGTTTGACCTAGTACCTTAGTGACCATCATGATTAAGTCTAAAGCCTCGCAGCTTACGTTGTTGAATAGATGTTGGTGTTTCATTGTCTAATTCTCCATGAACTCGATTTGATTGCAGTCGGTTGGGTAAATCGCTAAGGTCATCACGTCGCCCCTCGGAGTCCTGAACCCCAGCTCGTGATCAAAGTAACCGTTGTCGCTCATTTCTTGGTCAAAGGTCGCGCAATGCTCGATCTCCTCAGCCAAAGCGTCGGGATTGATAAAAGCCAACTCCCGCATTTCGTAGTAGTCAGCCAAGTCGCTTAGCGTCGCGCCCAGACGCTTGACGCCCTCGCTGGATATGTTCCAAATGATTTCTTTATCCATTGCTCTATCTCTCTCTCTCTCTTAATATGACAAGCCAGCGCGGTCACAGAGCCGTGTGTAACGTGATAAAATGTTGCCGACGTGGGTCAGTGTCGCACTGTCGAACAGGTGCAATATGTCGCCCTCATGGTCGTCTGAACCTAAGATTCCAGCTTGGTATTCCCAATGTGTCGGAACCTCGTCGCCCCTACAGTTCAAGATATCGGCAATCCTGAAATGCCAATCCATCGCTGTACCCCACCGATCATATTTCCAATCATCTAAGGCCATCTCTGTGCGTAGTTCTTTGATATGTGTTCGGTTCATCTCACTGACCCCCAGCCAACCGGACGATTAACGCCCAATAAGTGTACTCAGTCCCCCAGATCGCCAACCATGGGATCGTGGCAGCGACAAGGAAAAGGGTCGCTAAAATGTGTTGGATTATGTTTTTCATGACTGCCCCCTGACCAATTCGATTGTGCCGATGGTTAGGTGCTTTGTTCGCTTGAGCGTGAACCGTACAAGCTGACCGACCCAGCCATGAGTGATGGCGTAAGCATCGGATATATCTGTTGCGGTCTTTGCTTTGCGTCCATCGCTGAACGTAATCTCAAACCGTGGATTACCGTTAAGTGAGTTAGTCAGGCGTTTAATACCGCTGACTGTCGCTGTATGGGTTGTCGTGTCCATTAGAACATCCCCCCATCAGTGGCTTTGATCTCAGCTTCGACACCATCACGGATAGAGGCAGCGACCTGCAAGCGACACTCTTTAGGAAACATTGATCTCACTGAACCGCCATGCTCGGCGCAGTACATACGCGCCCCACGGTCAACAAGGTACATAAACAGCTTTACAGCCTTGGCACTGTCATAGGTGCCTTTAGCCATGCGCCGCTGTACGTTTTTACAAATGGGTACAAACTGCGAGTGGTAGAGACGCTCTTCATTCTCGATAAACAGCTCTAGTTCGTCAGCTTCATAGGTGTAATCTGTGGTTACTTGTGTCATCGCTCGATCTCCTATAGTGCGACATTGTGTCACCAGAGATCTGCGATGGTCGGTCAGGGGATACTCGAGAACCCCCAACCTGCTGATTAGAAGTCAGCTGACCAACGCAGGTTTCTAGTTCACTAATGACTCTGAATCCTTGAGAATCATTAGTCAAGCATAAAAATGCAATAAAAGGACATAAATCTGCATCAGACAGTATAAACCTAAGAAAACAGCGGATTTCTTTGGCTAGGTGTGAGACCTATGCTGGTCTAAATGTATGTACTTCGAGCCTAGCACAAGCCCCACCAGATCGATCTAATGTGTTCTTACGTTAATTACAAGTGGTCTTGTGCTATTTGTGTGGCTCCATAGAGAGACACAAGTAGTCTTGAGGTTCAAGGCTTGAGTATCGTGTGCAGTCATGGGTTGTCTTTAGGTTCTTAGGTTCGTCTGGTGCGTATCTCTTTTATCTGTCTTTTTATTAATAGAAGAAAAGATTGAGCATGGATCTACTTAAGTTATCTTAGTTTGTGTTGTGTGTGTTTGTTGTCGTTATTAAATAGTCCCGATTTATTAAAATGACAAAATGACCCCATCCGCTTAATTTTCAGATCTGAGCCTAATGTCTGGCTAATGTCCATAGATTACTCAGGATTATCTGTAGTTATTCCCAGCCTTTACAGTCTGACACAACATCAGACAGTCACAAGATACCAAGGAATACAAGGACTTAGCATTTGATTGCTTAGGTTTTTAGGATTCATCCTAGAAATTCAGACCCCCATGAGTGTCGCGCAGATCTCAATTTCAAAAAGCCGCTAAAGGTTGCTGTTGTTGTTGTTGTTAAACAGACCTTTTTAAGTGGAGATATATTCCAAGAGGAACTTCAGATGGCATTAGAAACAGCCACCACGATAAACCAGCTTAACCCGCTGTACCCAGTCGCAACCGATGGTTTGGCTCAAGCTGATGACCACATGAGACTAATCAAAAGCACCATCCAGAACACCTTTCCTAACATCACAGGTGCAATCACAGCTACACAGGCTGAAATCAATAAGATGGACGGTGTTACTGCGACAACCGCAGAACTTAACAAAGTCGATGGTTTTACAGGTACAGTCACTGACCTCAACTACGCCAAAGACTTACGAGCCACTGGCGTTACATCCACAGAGTTTGATTACCTCGATGGTGTCTCAAGCAACATCCAGACCCAGTTAAACAGCAAGCAGCCTACGATTACAGGCGCGGCTACAACTATTGATGAGGCAAACCTCACAGCTAATAGGGCTTTGGTGTCTAATGGCAGTGGTAAGGTTGCTGTCAGTTCCTTAATCACATCCACTGAACTTGATTACCTAAACGGTGTCTCAAGCAACATCCAGACCCAACTCAACGCCAAGCAAGCCACGATAACTGGTGCAGCATC
>Ga0070749_10001264_pt1 | contig 17149 bp, 31 predicted proteins | sample VirMetDEL_Nov_18_FD_75180 | JGI IMG/M metagenome (GOLD analysis project Ga0070749, IMG submission 75180) | Aqueous microbial communities from the Delaware River and Bay under freshwater to marine salinity gradient to study organic matter... | ecosystem: Environmental > Aquatic > Marine >...
AAAATAGCCCAAACCTGTGCAACTAGTGCATTGGCTAGCTTTTGTCTTATAGATTGTTTGACATTGAGCACTTACAGTATTCTTAAATTCAAATGGTTGCATAAAGGTACGCTTTAAAGGCTTGCCCTGTGCATTCGTACCAATATTAAAAGTACTAATCCATTTAACTTTATTTATAGGCTCTCTAGAATAAATAACCTTAGAAAGCTGCTCTGGAGAATTAGTGTTAATGGGCGTATCACCCATAACCTCTGAAATAATCTCTTTAATTCTTATTTCTAGTGCAGCTTTTTCTTTAGAAAATTCCTCGCCTACTCGCTTTAACTCTAGTTTGTCAATTTTAATGCCGGCTTGTTCCATGTCAGATAGAACACCAGTAAATTGACACATCATATCACGAGTTTTAATGAGCCCTTTATTTACATCTAATTGGTAATTCTTTTCCTGATTTAAATAAAGCTCAGCGCAAGTCTGTACGTCGCCTTCACCGTATTCCTTTACAATTGCCCATGGGATAGCGTCAAACATAATGCCCTGGTCTAGATAAGGCTGTACAAGGTCTTTTTTCTTGGGAGTTAGCCCATTAGCAATTGCACATTCTTCTAAGTTTAATGCTTCCTTTTCGCCTCTATTAAGTACGTATTCACGTACCATAGTACAGCGAATATCTTTAGGAATATAGAAACCGCATTGTTCAAGCCACATAGCATCGAATTTTACATTGTGCCCTATAAACGCATCTGCAGAATTTAATGCATCTTGAAATATTCTAGCGTTTTCATTTTTATTGATATTTGGAAGTTCTAGATGATTAAAAAATACATATCCTCCTGGTAGTATTGTATCATTCTCTACAAATTTCCACCCCACGGATACTAGTTTATTATTAGGATTAAAAGGACTTAAATCTTTCTTCTTTTTCTTTGCGTCTATGATAGTTATAGTGGTTTCAATATCAGCACAAATTATTCGCATTTATGTGTTTTTCCATGTAATGTAATAATTTTTTCACGTCTTCTATAGTCATATTAGATTTCAATCTGTTTGCTTTATCACTAATAATACAAATGTTATTCTTTACATATCCTTTTTCAGGAACTAATCTATCTATAGAAGGAGAGTGATTCGATTTGTATATTTCATTATTCTTAATTTCAATACCGAATACAGGGCAATGTGATGGAATTATAATATCGTCTAAAGTTAAGTCAAATGGAACTTTTAATTTTTTTGCTCTTTGCTTTGCATTACTTAATATAACAATCTCTTTAGATTTTTCATAACTACCAAAATACTCTTTGCCTCTTTGTGAATTTCTGAACTCAGTAGAATTTTCGTAATTGCACATAAGGCACCATCCATCTTTTGTTCGGCGCCTTTCAATGTGCCCTCTATTACAGGGCTTTCCTGTAAAATAATGTTTTAAATTTCTTAATTTAGCTTCTTTCCTAGAAGCTGGTAAATTTTCATGCATTGTGCTTTCCTTTCAACCAAAGGAAAGTATAACATATAATTTATTATAATATAAGCCCCGACCCACGCTTATATTAATGATACCTCTTGACCATTCTAGGTATCCCCTCATCTTGCTCTAAGTATTCAGACTGTCAGCCTTAGAGCTATTGCCGATTAAGCACGTACCAAAAAACAGCAGCAATAAAACCTAATCCTAAAATCCAAGGCAATAATTCCATTATGTAGGTGCTCCTACTAAAGCTAAACAATTCTGAATAATTTGCTTAGCCGGTGTAACCCATTCTGGATTAATCTTAGATACAGTATTTAGGAAAATAGCTGCACCTTCATTTGTTAAATCTAGCATAAACCTAAGGAAGCTAACTAGTACCTCAGGTTCATCTGATCTAATGTAACAGGAAGTAGGTGGAATGCCTACCTGTACTGGATAATCTAATGACATTATACAACCTCATCAACTTCCTTACCAAGTGCAGCTTTAACTGACGAGGTAATTTCTTCCTTCATCTTTTCTCTATCAACTCTTGGATGAAGCTTCTTACCTTCATTTAAAGTAACCCACATAGCATCAACAACCAATCTAGTAGTATTATCAACGTTCATATTACTTTCCCTTCACATCAACAATATTATTTTCCTTTAAGATTTGCTTTAGAACAATCTTAGCGGACTGTGCCGTACTCTTTCTACGAGCATCAAAGCGTCTAATAAATGACTCAAAAATCTTTGGAGTTGCTACAGGAATACCTCTTTGCAAACGTGTTTGTATGCCCACTCTAACATCAGAAGTATTAAACACCTTACCAATATATTGTGCTACAGGACAAGTATTGTGGCTACCACAATACATACGAGTATCATTCTTCTGTCTCATAAGCCACTTACGAAAACCCTTTAATGTAATACGGTTACGCATTGAGCTTTCTCTCCTTTTCAACGATCTTTACAACTTCCTTAGCCCACTTAGCATTCTGAGCCCCCGAACGAGTATCAAACTTCATAATAAAATAAGAAAAAATTGCTGGAGCAGAAATGCGCGTTCTAGTACCAGTATAATAATCTTCCTTAGTCTTATAAATACCAATTCCATCACCGCCCATAACAGTAGCTCTGTAAGGATTAAACGTACTCTGTAAATAATCCGCAACAGCGCACCTTTCAGCATTATTACAAAACATCTTGCGATCATTATTCTGGGCCTTGAGCCAACGCTTAAAACCAGTCCAAGTAATTCTATTTCTCATTTAATCTATCCTGTATGTTTGCAATTAAAGTTTGTTTAAAATGATTAGTTTGATCTTCAAAAAACGAATTGATCTCTAACATAGTTAGCAATTTATCGTTTCTATTTGTAATATACAATACAGCATCCATATGAAATGGATATTTGATATGATAGCTCATTACTGCATAGTCTTAATAGCTCTAATGGCTAACTTAAGCTCCTGAGACTTGGCTGCTAAAGTTTGTGCCTGTACAGCCTTATCATTAATCTCTGAATTAAGTTCAGAAATCTTAGTATCAATAACCGATAACTCTTTATTCAATAAATCTAGTGTATACTTCATCGTAAGAACTCCCATAAATCTTTCATTGAACCATATATAGTTTTAACTTGTGAAACACCATTTACTGTGTAATAAATATTATGATGCCCCCATGGGTACGAAATAATAGCATCAACTTGATCCGCTTTAGGCATCATCAACTTTCTTTCTAATGTTTTCATCAGGATCAAAAGGAAGTGTATCCTTATTAATGCCCTTATCGGCCTGTAATCTCTCCAGGCCAGAATATTGACCTACCTGTTTAATACCAGCAATCTTAAGAGCATCTAGAGCAACTTGATAATCTTCAAGCATTCTCTGAAATCCTTTAAGTTCTTGCTGCTTAGTTTGAATATCAATTTGAATAAGCTCTATCTTATTCTTGATACCGTCAATCTCATTCTTGAGATTTGAAATCGGGTCTTTATTTAGCATATTCGCCTATATTGGGTTTTAAAATAAATTTTCAAGGGATTTTACAGAATTTTTAAATTACGCCAACCTATTCTTAGGCGTCTGTGACCTATCTTGAATTACATTTCCAACGTACTGAATATAACTGCAAACTCTCATAAGATTGTTCCAATCCATTAAAGGTGTGCATTGGAACTTGATAGCTCCATTATTATCAATATAAACAAGCGCAGCACAATCAATTCCTCGACCATTAGAAGCAAGATCATCTAATGTTCTAGGTGTACCAATTTTGCGAGGGAAATCAATAACAGTCTTTTCTTCGTTAAGATAGATAATATCTCTATGCATTTAATCCTCATATCTACTAAGTTGCGGAACAATTTTACAAGCTATAGTACCATGCCATCCTGAAAGCTTATTCTTAGATGCAGTTACATATCTAATATAATTCTCCTGAGAGGAACTTTCATCAGTTATAGGAGACATGCCTAGACCAATAACTAAGTCCGCAGTAGCTCCCTTAGCTGTTCTAGAGCCTTCTGAATGGAAATATGTAACTACTGTTTTACCTTCTGCTTCTGCACTTGCCTGAGATACACCAATACCAAGTGTATTATGGAGTTTACAGATTTCTCTGAACTTGCTGTAAATCTCTCCTAGTCGCTCGTGGGAGCTAGCAAACTCTCCGCTGGCACTTACCCTGTCTAATTGGTCAACCACCAATACATCAGGCTTAAATCGCCGGCAATAGGCATCCAGGCGGCCTAGTGTCATAGTCACATCATCCACAAAGGTAATGTTACTACTTACCTTACTCCATAAATCAGATGCTTTATTAATATCCGCCTCAATTTCATCTTTAAGCATTCCAGTTTGAGACGATATAGCACGCATCATAGTTCTAATAGCAGGTTCTTCATTAAATATTCCATGTACATTTGCACCTTGCTCTGCAAAGCCATTAGGACCGGCAATCATATTAACTACGAAACCTGTTTTACCTACTTCTGGACGAGCTAATAAATATACGAAATCACCACCTGACATTGGACCTACTTTATTGCCCAATGCTGGAATATTAAATGTCCACCCAGAACGGTTCTTTAATGCCTGTACTACAGAACTAATGTCAGTAGGAATGGGCTTAGTGAAATCAATAGGAAGCCAATCATCTTGTATCCTTTCTAAGTGAGACTTTAGCTCGAATAAATCTTCTTTTTTGCCTTCTGATAATTCAATACCATAGTTAGCAATGTGTAGCGCAGTATGATGCTTCCAAAGCTTAGATAGCACAAACTTAGCACTATCCTCTTTAATATCCTCTGCGTTCTCTATGTCATCAATAATAGAGGCTATATTAGTCTTAACTACTGTCGTTAAAGTAGGGTTTCGAGCCTTGATTAAATCATATAATTCTTTAACGTTGAGGTCTCTTTTAAACTCAGTATGACCCCATTTAATAGTTTCCCAAATATATACTTCTTCTGCATCGAACATTGCATCCACAAGCTTATGCTTAATAGCTTGGTAGTATTCGTGATTTAAAAGTAACTTAAGATACGCTGCTTTCATTATATACCTATAATATTTTTAATTTGTTCTTTGTTACAGTACTTTAAATCTTCTTGCAGAAATCTTATATGAACATTCACATGAGGGGATAGAGCCTTGTACATATCAATACTTTTCTTTGAGGCATCTTTATCCAAACAGATAAAGCATTCTTCAAATCCCTTAAGCGCGCTGATATAAGCTTTCTTTAAATTTGTGCCTAGTAACGATACGCCGGTATATCCGGCAGCGTAAACAGAACAGGCAGAGGCACAATCTTCCACAATAACAGCGACGCTATTATTCCCAACAATAAAAGGGTAGTCACTAGAGTTATAGCGCAGCCACTTTGGTTGCCCTGGAACATGCTTTAAAATCCTGCCTGCACCGTCTACACAAAGCCCATCGGATCGTCGTCTGATGGTAAAGACAACGCGATTAAGGCGAGGATCAAACATAATAGTACAAGCTCTGTCATAGTGCGCCTCTAAACAGTTATTCTTTTGTAGATATTCATGTGCCTTTTCATTTAGAGCAATGCTGGAGAAATACCAAGGCATTATCCATTCAGGCGTATCTTGTGCAGGCTGTCGTCCATGGCTTCCAATAGATGTATTACTCTGTATAGCTTTAATATCATCCATATTCCTAGGACCACTAATGCGACCAGCAATATGACAAGCAGCACGAAAGCAGTAATAAATAACTGTTCCATTATCCTTACTCACACTAAATGTATTAGGTCCGTTGCAAAGTGGACAATTCAATCGAATGTTTTGTCCGTTCTTCAACTGTACCGTCTTTAGATACGTCTCTATACTCTGTCGGTTCAAGTTTAATTTCCATTGCAAATGGTCTAGAGATTTGAATTAAATGGTTGCCCAACTTGTTAGCATCATCATACGTAAGATGGGCAACCATATCCCCAATCTCTAGGTCAATATGCCCAGAGACACGTTTTAACTTAATCAATACGCAACACCCTTAAGAATTTCCATAAATTTTGTAGTAACGGGGCCAGTAGAATTAGTATAATAATTCATTGGAAGATTATAGCGCACGCAAACGGCCTCTGCAAACTTAGGAAATTCATATTTTTGCCAATTATATAATTTCGTAGCTTCTTCTGCAGTGAAAGTTATTGTTACACTGTCTGGCTTAGGCGTATCATAATTGTACTTGTATTCCATATTAATTATTCCTCATAGTAATTACAATTTTCTCTCACTATCTTTTCAACTTGTTTTAAAGATATGCGTAGCTGTAACGCAATTTGTTCCTGCGTCATGCCTTCATCTTCATATAGATGAATTACCTTACCTTCAATATTAAAATGCTTACCGTGCTTATCTTGCGTCATTTAGTCAATCCTAAATGTTATTTCTTAACAACTTTAAGGGATAGCTCTTGTATATTCTGTAGGGTAGCTTTAACTTGTTCCATGCGTGCAGGGGGAAACTTAAGATCACCTTGAAAATACTGTATAAGCCTTTCTTTTAATTCCATAGCCTGTTTGTACACCCTTAAAGGGTTAGGACTATGCATATCTGTAGGCTTAAAATCATTACCAAGATAAAATCCTGTACGCAACAACAACGTGCTAAATGTGACTACATCTTGAATATGTTGAGGAGATAGTTCTTCATACTCGTGCTTGCATAAAGCTTCAATAGCTTCATCAAGATTATTAAACAGATTAAACTCACCATTAGTATCATCAAAATACACTTGGTATTTAACTGCTGCAGGATATATATTAATCTGTTTAATCTTTAGCATTGTCTATTTCTACCTGCAAAAGTACTAGTTTGTGAATTGCAATTTGGACATAATAGTCTTAGATTTTGTAATCTATAATCACTAGATATTCCGTTTATATGATCTAAAACAAGAACTAATTTTTTCTTTCTCCACATCGGCTTTTGCCCACACTCATAACAAATGTTTTTAAGTACATTATTTTTAAGCAATTTAGATTTGACATGACTACGAGAATATGGACTATTTTCTATCAATACGTCTTCTAGAGACAATATAAATTTACTGTCCTTTTTACGTATTCTAGAATTAAAATGAGAAATATCTACACCTAATTCCTTTATACGTTTTCTGACAGTATTGTGGTTAGATCCTTTGTTTTCAAAACCATAGTGCTTAAGAATTTGGCCTATACCAAAAGAATTTTTAACTAAGGAAATAAAATCCTCTTTAGGAGATTTCCAAATTATACTTGTTCTAGCTCTCATAAAGCGTAGTATACAGAAGAACATACATTATGTAAATATATGTTCTACTAAAATGGATGGGCCTCTACGGCTCGAACGTAGATCAAAGGAACCAAAATCCCCCGTGTTACCAATTACACCAAGGCCCATCAAGTTCAATTATCTTCTCCAGGAGCCCTTAATAAAGCGTCCTGTATTATCTCTCCAATTGTGATATGGCTTAAAACCAAATCCACCTAGGAAATTTCTTAATCTAATTCTAAGCGTTTTCATTTAAGTAACAGGAAGACGCTTAAGAAGCTTCTTACAGAATGCGTATTCTAAAGGATTACCTTTTAAAATACCATCATTAACCTGGTCTGTATGTTCCTGTAATAACGCCCTTAAAATAGTAACTTCATCATTAGTAAGATTTAATTCAGTACCAGTAGCAACATAATCAAAACGCTTAATACGCATTTTAAATCCTATAAAGTAGTGCGGCTTGAAGGGCCAAACCTTCTTTACTTAGCTTATTCTTGATGGCAAATAAGTACCGCTTTTAACTTAGTTAACTCTACGCTTGCTAGTAGCCTTCACAAACTTACCATGCTTATCGCGAACATTATGGAACTTTGCACGGTCAGTTGCGCTAGCAGAATTATCAACAACAGGGTCATTATCACTGTCCTCAGTTTCATCCTGGTAAACAGCGGTAGTAAACGTGCCAACCTTATCAGTAACATCCTGCAGAACAACATAACGCCAAGTACGACCCTTAGCATTAGCATAGTCAGAAGGAATGCTAACAACATCAGCAGGATTGACCTTAACTAGTACAACCTTGCTGCCAGGGCTAAAGTGAGGCAGATAGCCCTCCGAACAGAAATGAAGACCCCTAGAGCAAGTATTATGACGATTAGTGTCAACATCCTCGCGCTTCATTTCGACAGTCTTACCAGGACTATTATCAAACTTACCCGAATGAACATCAGTATAATCATTACGAACTCGCTTATAGGCAAGGAAATGACCATCAGGAGTGATAGGCATCTTACCCTTCTGCATGAACAGATAAAGTTCATTGCGAGAAGTCTCAGATGGGTTATTCATAAGATTGCGCAGGAAGGCAAGCATAGGATCGACGTTAAAGCCTTCCTTGACCATCTTAATGATATGCTCGGAAACAGCATTATTGACGGGAGCGCTATTATAATACACAACGCCATCTCTAACGGTAACCTTACCCTTACCAAACTTATTGATCTGTTCAGCAAGAGAAACGTTATTAAGAATGCCAGTCTTATCTTTATTCTTAATGGCTGTAATCAGGGCACCATAATACTGGTTAGATTTATAAACAACATGGGCCTTACCGTCAACAACAACAGTAACAGCATCAGTAGTTAAAACATACGGAAACATTCGTGATACCTTTCTAAAGTTGAATGTTATTCTCTTCGATATACGACATAGCATTAATGTACTTTACAGCTTCATCTAATTCCTTAAAAGCATGAGTATAATAGTGATTATTGATATAATCTTTAACAAAAGGAAATTTAATTATAATTTTATTATCTTCATCAAAAGTATCAGATTGCATCTGCATACCCGCAGGAAGATAATTAAAGTACTCTAAACACTTAATTTTTGCCTCTTTAAGCTCGTCTGCAGGATCAATCTCAATAAATTTTTCATACTTCTTAAGAATAGCATTTACGAATTTTGATTTAAGCTTTCCTGCAGCGGTTATACTAACTAATGTATTCATTAAATCTTTATTAGCACAATACTTACTTTTCCTAGTCTTCTTTGCGTAATCAAGTAAGTCCTTATCCGCAACATAAGTATCAAGGAAAGGCTTAACTTCTGTATTTAAATCTTTCCAGATAGAAGAATACTTATCTAATGTTTTGTAATAAGACTTAGGAAAGATAAAGATAGAGTTATTATCATCAACAATCTTCAAAGTCTTAAGGGTCTTATTAATCCCGCTATCACCAACAACATTATTCGGGAATGATAAATACCCGTGCCTAGAATAGGCGGATACATCACTCATGTAGTAGCCGCCCTTAGCTAATTCAATAGGGCGATAAAGAGAATTATCACGGGAAATAGAATTGACACTATTTCCAGAAGCAACATACGCTTCTACTTCATCGACCTTAAAGCCTTTAAGAGTTCCCTTAGATTTTTGAGCTTTAGCGGCAGGAACAACAACAGGCTCTTTAAGAGAACTAGAAAGCACGCACTTAAGAAGATTAGGCTTTCCTAATTCCTTCTCAAGGGCATCATTAAGCTTCTTAGCTACGTCTGTGCCTGACAACACAACAATTCTTCTAATTGGACCTAATTCCAAGGCATTTTCATTTACTAATGAAGTAAAATCACAAGTAAATGTCTTGTCCATTACAAGAAGAATGGTTTGGGATGAATAATCATATCCATCTTTTGCTTTACGTCCAACCAGAATAGAACTATCGAATACTATAGTATCGTACTTAGAACTTGAAGAAGGATTAGAACCTCTGGCTAAATTATGAAGATACCCATTGTTAGCATAGTAATCGTCCTTAACCCATCTAGATGCCGATCTAACTCCACCGTAATATCTACCAGTAGATTTCTGCATAAGATGAATAGCGTCTAACTCAGGACAACTATCAATCTTAATAGTGGGCCATTCTAATGGCATACACTTATATGTAATATCTATTTTATTAGTGCCAAATAGAAAATTACCTGAAATCTTGTATGATTTAAAACTAGTCAAAGCATCATACAGATTTGTATACGAATTAATTTCGTTAGTCGCAGAAAGCTTAAATTTCTCTTTAGTAGTTTGATATAAATTATTAAGAAATGCAATTACAGGCTTACTGTAAGAAATTTCCTCTCTACCAGCAGTAACTTCAATGCTACCGATAGGAACATCAATAATAGTAGACCATTCTGTATAATGCCCATACTTACTTCTAAGAGGAGTATTAATCATCCCCAAATTAAGAGGATAAACAACGTTACCCTGTCGAATACTAACCTCTCCAATATCCGAGTTAAAAGCATACACAGCGACATTATCAACAGTATCAATAAGAGTTAAAGGCTTAGCATAATGGCTACTTGAATTGCCCGTAACAGTAGGAAACGGCGTAAATGTAGCATAAAACTTAGCTGCAGTTCTAACGAATAGATTAACGTCCTCATTCTTTACTGGAACATTAATCTCGACACCATTTACAGCATTCGTATTCTCAATATGCATACAAGTGATACTAGGCACTCCCTTATCATTCTTGAATGCAGTATAAATACGCTTCTCACCGTTGTAGATAGACGTAACAGTAAAGCTATCCACATAGCTGAACGGGCTCTTAGAGCCTAATCCAAACGCCCCCACAAAGTCATTAGAGCTAGACTTAGTGCTGGCGAAATAAGTGCTGTAGAGGTTCATCACGTCATCATGGGAAAGCCCCACGCCTTCATCCCGAACGCTTAGAAACGGCTCTAATGGCGTGGGGAGATGTACCCAAATCGGCACATCCTTCTTACCCGCCGCAATATGAGCGTCATAAGCATTGCAGGACAATTCCCGAATAACCGCTAATGGCTTATCCTTATAGAGCGCCGAACTTAGCAGATCGAATGCTTTAGCATTATTTCCGTCAATTTTAAAACCGACAGAATTTAAGCCTTCTGACAATTCCATTTCTCTAGTATCTGAAGTTACAATCATTATAAATCCTTAAGATTGATTTTTGCCCAAGCATACAATTTTTGTATGTCAGAAAAAGACATATTATTTTTTAATCTATTAGCTTTCATTGAGAGAATTTGAACATTTCCAGGAACGTATCCTTTCGTACTATCTATTCTGTCTATGGACATAGCATCATCTGGAGGATGATTTACTTTTGTACCTATATAACTTTTTAACGGAATACCGAACACAGGACACACTTCTGGAATTATTATGTCCATTTCCGTAATGGAGTGTTCTAAATTTCTATTTTTGGCTCTGCCTCTAGTTATATCTACAAAATATTTTCTTAAATTATTTTTTCTTTTCAGATACCATTCATGTCTATATTTTATGACATATTCATTTTTTAAATATTGCTTTCGTTTTTGTTTTTCTATTTCAGTATTTTTAATATATTTTCTTTTGACGACATAATTATTTTTATTATATTCTCTTAAACATTGCACACAACATCTTGTCTTTGTGTACCTAAGTCCATCATGACCATACTTGCATGATTTTCCTACATAAAACTCTGTATTTGTTTTTGATTTATATTCTTTCATAAGAATAACATACTCCCTACTAATGGGAATATATTATCATATCTAAATACAAACATCAATCTTTACAAAGATAAGCATAAAATGGTACGCCCTGTAGGACTTGAACCTACATCACTCACCAATCTAGTGAATAGCTTTCGCTGCCGGCTTATAAGGCCAGGGTTTTACCATTAAACTAAGGGCGCTTATTATATTTGTATGTACCTTTAAGTACTTCCAATTGCCAAGGAAGTAATCCAGCTAAAGAGAGATTTCGTCGTCATCATTCTCTTTATGTAAAATACTTCCGCGAGGCGCAATATCAGCATTCCCTAAATCTGTGTAATTATATCCTGCGCTCTCCAAAACCCTTAAAAGTTTGTTATACATATTAATAGTAAATTTATTGGTCATGTTATTAGCATTAACTCTAGGTGCAGGAATGACAGATTGTAATATGCCGCTAGAAGTACTATAAAATTCTTGTAAAAGTAATGCTAAAACACCCATTTCCTCTTTAGTTAATTCTAGAATAAACTTATCTTCTGTAGTAATAATATCATAAGTTCTATTAAAAATGGACTCTATTCTAGTTTTATGAGCAGGATCATTTCGCTTCGGGATATGAGTTACTTGCATTTATTTATGTCTCACAATATTCCATACATTCCACATAGAAGTAGCACAAAGTAAAACAACACATAAAACTAAAGCAAGTATACCTGAACCACTTACAGTTAAAGTAATCATATTACTTACCCCCGCGCTTCAAAGAACCTCTATTCTTATTAGCTCTTTCAACATGATTGATCCTGTGCTGCGCTGCCTTCTTATGACGATTGCGCCACTTACTTAGCCTGCGAATATTAGAAGGCCCAACATGAAAACCCACAGGATCATTATTAGAATTTTCAGACATAGAAACTCCATAAAGAATTGATTTGAAAAATCAAATTTGCTGAGTACAGATAGGGATTAAATTTTTCTGTTCAAGCCTCTTGAAATTAAAATTTTCTCTCTACGTAAGTATTTAAGATATTATAATATATTATATAGTTATGTATATATTCTTATAGTTATAATATATTTTAATATGATATCTTGTATAACTATTTATTTAAATATATTATAACAATTTCTATAGCATATTTAAGTAAAGGGTTTTGAGAGTTTTATGAAAGCTCGTAGGAAGCCCGTACAGCGCTGCTAGACGGGTTAGGGTACTCTGACTAGCCCTAACCCATCAGCGATATTCTAGATTATTCTAATGAGTTTTACGGAGCCCCTTAAAGTCTACGGGAAGTGAGAGTATCCGCAACCTTATCGATCCCCTTACGGATATCCTCAATAGAATAAGGGGTCAAGTCCTTAACGTTATCAGTAAGCGCACTAACAAGGCTCAAAGTTGCGTCGTCGCTATTGTCCGGGTCAAGTTCCCGAATAGTGTTCTTAAGAAAAGCCCTAAAGCTATCCCCGAGACCAGCAACATCAACACTACCATCAACAGTAGCGACAACCTTCTCGTAGCTATCACTCTTAATTAGAATGTAAGAACCAATATCCATAGGATCAATCTTAGTGATCCCAGGATTATTAATAACAAAGAAAGTCCAACCAAGCGTGCTAAGAGCCTTAGACTTGATATTATCAGCCTGGGTGTTATCGTTTGCAGCGTTCATTTTAATATCTTTCTGTAAAAATTACTTAATTATCGGACAGCTTCAAGTTCAGCCATAGTGAAATTGCGAATATCTTGGTAGCGTCCACTAAGGATAACTCCAAGAATATCTGCCATTTCTGCCACGCTATCAGAAGTACGCTCATCAAATTCAGTAATAATCGCATTACTGTCATTAATCTGCCTATGTGCCCTACCCTGAGAAACCATGCGACGATTTCCTGCAGCAATATAGGCGTCAAAATGAGCACGGTCATTAGCAAGGCAAACCTGCCTATTACCGTTAAGCTTATTAGTGAGAATAAAGAAAACGCTGGTATTCGGATTAAAAGTCATTCTACTTTCGCTTTCCTAAGTTGTAAGTTGGATCATTTTTGTAGTATTGAGGGTCTTTGTATTTAATGTGCATAGCTTTAGGAGTATCGTAGTATCTAAATGAACGCTTGCACTTTTTATGAAAATCTTCTGGCCTATATTTAGTATTTCCAAGTAAAATATAAGCGTTAGGGTCAATAGGCGCTAATCTTGTACCAAAATCCTTAGGAACCTTTAAGGGACGCCTAGGGCACAGTTTCATTTTAGTACTCAATGTCCACAGAGATAAGAGAAGGGATTTTGCTATTCTTACCCCAATTCTGCCAACAGGTAATTGCAATATTTTCCTGATAGACAGTTACCTTATCCATTCCCTTAGCAGCATGGGGATAACCATTGTTATCAAGGATTTCGCGAAGCTTAGTGTTAAACATTTTTAATAACATCCTAATTTAAATGTTAAAGATTAGCCAGCAGCTTTCTTACCCCCGCCGCGAGACTTCCACGCATCGTACAACATGCGTTCCCAGGGGCACCTAGAGGTACGCCAACGGGCCTTCTTATCGTTCTGGGCTCCGTTACCATACTTCTTAACTTTGAGAAAGCCTGTCTTATTACCACCAAGGAAAACCTGAGCAATACCAGATTTAAGCTTAATAGCATTGCTAAAATCAGGATTATCAACAATCAAGCTGACAACCTGCCCAGGCTTTACTTCAACATTTTCGTGATAAGCTTTAAAGACAGCATTATTAATCAAACTATTCATTTTAATTCGACCATTTGTTAGGGTTGTGAATTGAACACAAGACTTTAGGTATGTTATAATATGGAGGTTCGGATGGGATTTGAACCCACATTTGCAGCTTTCCAGTTACGTTTACAAGCTTAGAAGGCGAGCACGGCTACCGAACCGAAAGGAAACCAATGAATTTATGTTTTACTTGTAGTGCAGAAACATCAAACCCTAGATTTTGTTCTAGAACGTGCTCTGCTATAACTAATAATAAATTATATAAGAAAAGAACAACAAAAAAAGTATGTATAGTGTGTAATAAAAAAGTTAGTTCTTACAAAAATTCTAGATGTAATAAATGTAAATTAGAATATGAAAGAAATTTAAGAGAAAACAAAACTATTGAAGAATTTAAAAATTCTCCATCAGTAAAGAACAAACATCCTTCATGGGCATCAGTTTATATTAGACATATGTGCAGATATAGACACAAACATCTAACAAGATTGCCGTGTGCCAAATGTGGATATACTAAACACGTTGAATTAGCTCACATAAAGCCCGTGGCATCTTTTCCCCCAGATACATTAATTAAAGAAGTGAATGCGAGTACTAATATTATTCAACTTTGTCCGAATTGCCATTGGGAATTAGATCATGGATTAATCCAACTGAGCTAAAGGGCCGTAATCCATTCAGGAATTGGTCTATTCGACCATTTAAATAAATGCGTCTTACCGTCTCTATAATAATTTCTGTATGCTTGCACAGTATCATCTGTTTTGTATTGGTCAGGCATACATTGAGGAGGATCATAAAACTTTAAAAGATTGAATTTACCTGCATCTATAGTTTTAATAATATCCTCACACTTATGCACTTTATTATATCGGTAAGTGTATTCTGCACATAAGGCAATACCATACTGCCTAAGCCACTCAAAATTATTTATGCTTTGTGCAGTCCAAATAGTACAAGGATGTTTTGCGTGAGTTAATTTATAAGGTGCAGTACCGCCGTTAATAATAGCAGCACTACATAATAGTTGTGCAGTCTCTAGCGGCATCTTAACCACATGCTTATCAACTAGATACTGCACAGATTTATGAATATCTCTATCTAAGTAGAATATGTTCATGATAAAGCGCGGGACGAGTGCATGAATGTCATCCTATTGTTTATTTCATCTAATGGTTCTCTAATAGTTTCCTGAACACTATTTCAGGGCCTTACTTAGAGAGCATACTAAATCGCGCAATAAATTGGTGCCCGCAGAGGGACTTGAACCCACACGCCATTACAGCGAGACGTTTTAAGCGTCTTGCGTCTTCCTATTCCGCCATGCGGGCTTAATTAAAATTACTTAACTAGAGTATAAATACTGTTACGGGTTTCAATCTCGCCGGTTTCCTCATTATGCTTAACGATATATGAGGTATGACCATGCATCCCAGCAAATTGCGGATGGTCAATAAAAATGCCTTCGATAATGTATCCAAGCCCAAAGGCAGGGTTACAATGGGTCTTAACCCAATCAGCAATACGCCCCTTATAGGGCTTATCATCGTTGCGAGTAGCTTCAATGCGTTTATTAGCCTCCTCACCACCCTCAAGATACTTACGAATATCATACTGCATGATTAATGTCCCTGAATGATAGGAAGCGCAACAAAGAACGCAATTCCCAATGTGATAATAAGCCCTAATATTTCTATAGTGTTAGGCATAATTAAAACCTTATAGTAAACATAGCAACAGTCATATAATTATTCTTAGCATAATCTCTGATAGCTTTTTTAGTCTCTACTAAGGTTTCCTTAGGAGTAAGCATTTCGTACACATAACAAGAATTATCTTCTAAGTAATGCATATTAATGCACAATAAGAAAGCTAGAGTAATCATATTACCGCCCATTACTGTATTGTTTAGAAGTAGCCATAACCTCTTTATTATTTGAAGGGTCGCGAAACCCTGGCGATAACTCTATTAAGTATTCCGCAGTCCTAAGCAGTACAGTTATTTGTAGCTGTACTATGGTCAGCTTAGTACAATTATGTTTTTGTTCCTTCCACAAGGATGCGGAATTAATGTGGCGCGAAGTAGAGAGCGTTTGGAAAATTCCTACTTTATTAAACCCGTTTATCACGGTTTCTATGCTCTTAAGTAGCTCACCCCTGATATACTTAAGAACATACGCGCTATAATACAGACGGTTTTGCTACCCGTAAGATAACCGAAAACTTAGGGATTTAATAGGGCTTCTTGAGTTTCCTATTAAGGAGTATATTAGTTTGCCGTCCCAGGCTCTACTATTACACAAGCCTTAAGGCCATATGTAAGGTCTTTTAAACCCGCAGAATATTTTTACATCAGCATTTTGGACTTACATAACACGGCCACTTGTCAATAAGCCACCGCTAAACATTGGCTTAAAGTTACTCTGATTTCTCAAAGAATGCATATAGTAAAACCACCCGTCGCACGGCAATAATAAAGGGAAGCATAGGCACGCCCTATCTATGCGTTTACGTGTCGCCTCATAGTTTCCACAGAGGCTTCCCAATTTTGTAAGGAAGTATGAAGTATTTATTATTCATACATTCGCAACATATTTCAATTGCAACCTTGCCCTATAGTTTAAGTTCCACAAGGGCTTCCTGAACAAGTATGTGGCTGCATCCCTATAGTCTTTAGGGACCACTTCGGGAGATAGCTAGGCTCCCTCGAAAGGCTCCTACAAGGTGACTAAACCTTGCACTCAACACCTTTACCACTGGTAAATCTAACAAGACCTAGACCAAGACCTAGACCAAGACCCAGACCCAGACCTAGACCACGACCTAGACCCAGACCACGACCACGACCAAGACCCAGACCCAGACCACGACCCAGACCCAGACCCAGACCCAGACCCAGACACAGACCCAGACC
>Ga0070749_10001265_pt1 | contig 17147 bp, 16 predicted proteins | sample VirMetDEL_Nov_18_FD_75180 | JGI IMG/M metagenome (GOLD analysis project Ga0070749, IMG submission 75180) | Aqueous microbial communities from the Delaware River and Bay under freshwater to marine salinity gradient to study organic matter... | ecosystem: Environmental > Aquatic > Marine >...
CACCGATATAACCTTCTACACCAACCAAAGCTTCAGCAACGGGGTTACCCGCACCAAAGGCTTCAGCGATCATGCGAACGCCCTGAACTGCGCCGCGCCCTACCGCTAACGGAACGTCAGCTACTGAACGAAAGACAGACTGATCCTCTGGTTCTACCTCTGTCTTTACACCTACTCGTTTTAAAAACTCATCGTAAGGGACAGAAGAGTAGTATCTGCTATGTAAGGCTTGAGCAAGTACTGTGTCAGAAATGCCTTCGTATTGTGGATATTTACGGCGAAATTCTGATAGCTGCATGTTTTTATCCAAAAAGGCCTAGGGGGTCTTTATCACCTTCGTTTTGATCAGGTAACAACCTTTCAAACTCTTCACGCTCTATAATTTTTTGTACAGCTTCTTTGTCTTGCGGAGTCTTAGCTTTTAAATACCTAGGGTCCATCATAAGTTTATCTTTAGCGTTATTAATAGCCTTGGCTCTTATGTTAGCCGTTTGACTAGCTGTTAATCGCCCACCACTAGTCCCAGTAGAAAGCATCGCTCTTGCTGCTGATTTTTGAGCTTCAGTCGATCTGGGGTCAGTAAGAATGTTAAGGATACGATTTCTGTAGTCTTCAGGCTTAAGAGACTCTTGCAAACGCACTAATCTTTCTCTGAAATCACGTTCTTCCTTAGTCTTCTTCTCTTCCCTACTCTCAGCCATCGTACGACCAAGAACTTCAGCTTTCTCTTTGCGGGTCATGCCTTCAAGTTCAGCCATACCCTTAGCACGTTCTGTGGCTTCTTTGCGGCGAGCACGAAGGTCTTCACCATAGCCTTTAAGTGCAGGTGTGGCCCCAGCTAAATTAGCTGCAAAGTAAGGAGAAGTACCGCCAGCTATGCCAAGACCCGCTTCGATAAGACGCATGGCTTGATCCTTGCGGCTACCTTCTTCAGCCTCTCGTTCTTGCTTTTCAAAGAGTGCTTTAAGTCTTTCACGAGTCGGGTCTTGACCAAGAATCCTTTGCTGCATCTCCCAGTTTTTAAGGAACCGTTGTTCATCGGTCTCTGGTTGCGCCACTGCCGCAGGTTGTGCGCCCGCTTGTTGTACAGTCGCTTGCTGCGCTGCGGTTTGAGCCGTAGAAGGTAAGTTAGACCTACCGCGTGGGGCTTCGGGGGCAAAAGCTGCGTTATTGAAGCTCATATCTATAGGCATACTAGCAGCGGGTTTAGTGAACGTAGCATCGGCGCCAGCGTAAGGTTCACTTGATATTGGCTGGACTATTTGCTGGAGCCTCTCAGGTATTTTACCGGTGCGTTGATACTCAGCCCGTTCTTGACCGTTCATCATCGCAAGAAGCCTTCTGTCGCTTACAAACCCAGCGCCTTGGAACGCAACAATCCCACCGCCAGCCATGCCCTGCGGCTCAAACATCTGTTCTGGTACGGGGATCTGAGCTAAGCCTTGGCCTTGCGGTTGAGGTTGTCCTTGCATTTGTTGCGCTGCGGCTAGACCCATCTGAGGCTGAGGTACCGCACCTGTGTTTTCTTGGAAAACTGTAAGTTCAGATTGCGCTTTTCGCGCCAGAGCTGCGTTGACAATGCGGTTGTATATGTTAGCTACTACCCCTGCCTCAGTAGTCGGCTTAATTTTGCCCTGTTGAACAGCCAAATCAAAAGCTTCTTTATCGGGGTACGCAGCCATAATCTGCGTAACAGACGGATTTTCAATGGCTTCGCCTAAACGTGCAATGCTCACGGTGTTTTACCTCCACCAAGAAGGTTGTAAAGTCCAATACCGGTAAGCCCCAGACCCGTAAGCTGACTAGCAAACGACGGAGGCGGTGTAGTAATTTGTTGAGTACTGTCTGTTAACGGTATTCCACGAAGAATGTTAGACATTTGACCGACTTGTGTAAGGCCATAATTAGCTTTTTCTAAGGCGTCTCTACGTTGAGCGTCAATTTTTTGTTGCTCAATAGCGCGTTCAAGGTCACCAAATGCGCCTTGCGTCTTAAGAATATCAAGTTCACCCGCAAGCTGTTGTGTGCCAAGTGCCCCCATAGTTTGAGCAAGGTTACCAAGTCCTGTAGCTGCAACCCCCCGTTGACGCGCAGCTTCTAATCCAGCAGCTTGGTTTGCCCTTTGTGCTTCAAGATCTTGTCCAGCGCCAAGTTGTTGTACACCAAGAGAAGCAGCTAAATTTTCTCGACCAACACCAATTTGTGCAGCCCGATCACGTTCAAATTGTTGTTGGGCATTTTCATACGCGGATTGCAAGCCTCTAAGTTGAAGGTCTCCCAATTCTTGACGAAGACCAGATTCTCTTAAACCCTGAAGAATAGCTTGCCTTGCTCCGCCATATGTGCCAGAACGAGCCGAATTTAAATCTGCTGTAAGCTGAGCTTGCCTTGCCGCGTCGAGAGCTTTACGTTGCTGTATATCAACAACGCTTTGCATGTAAGGCGACATGTACTGCTGAGCTTGCGTAGCGCCAAATAAATCCGGCGCGTTCATTTGATACTGCGTTAAAGTAGGAGCACTAACACTAGCCGCTTGCAAATTAGCTAAATCTGAAAATTCAGTACCGGCGTCTGTTCCATAAGTTTTGGCGCTAGTAAAGGCTGTAGGTAAACCTAAATTAGCAATATCAGTTTTAAGCGTCGTTTGGCTTGGAGTAAGACCGGCTACTGAGCCAGCCCCTAGTAAATTTTGATTTATTAGGTCTGCATATCTGGAAGAGTAAGCTTCGGGGCCAATTAAACCTTTACCGTCTACTGTAGGAAATATCTGCCCAGTAGCCTGTTCAATTAACCCGGCTTTTCTATCCGCGCCAGTACCAGTACCTAGATAAAAATCTGTCAGTATGTCTGGTATGTCACTAGTAGTGCTAACTGTTTGCGTTGCCATAATTTATCCTTTAAGCAGGCATATATTTTCTAGCGTTAATTTCCGGAGGTTGTTCAGTAGTACCGTGCCGCGCCTTACGAACTCTATCCATCATGGCGTAAAGTTTTTTAGCACCTGCACTACTAGATCCATTACCAATATCTGCAACAACGTCAGCAGGTATAACAAACTCATCATTTGCAAGCCGGGCCTCTTGTACTCCCTCTATTGTAGCCGGGACACTGTCACTCATGCCATCCCCAGTACCAGCCACCATCCTTGGCTCACCAGTCGGCCCGGTCGTGCCGCCAGCTTCCATGTAAGTCATACCACCACGAGATAGGGCAACTAAACCACCACCAACAGCACCTACTGGTTGTTGCACGCGTCCTAATGAAGCATCAAAAGCCTCTCGGGCAAGACGACGTTTTCTTTCTATTTCTGCCTTGTCTTCTTCTCTTTCTCTTTCGTACAGCGCTCTTTCTTTTTCACCTTGGTACATACCCAAAGCTAAATTACCGCCAATTAAAGCGGTTGTTGGGCTAATACCAAACTTCTGTTCAAAGCCGGTGACACTACTACTGCCCGCAGCCGGACGGGGTTGTAACGCACGTGCAGTTGAACCTTCAACATTAACAGGTTGCATTCCAGCCGAGGCTGCTTCTATTTCTGAAAAGACATCACTACCTACACCTACATCTACCCCCGCAGGGCCACCAGAAAGATTTGGACCGGAGCCAATAGATATTCTATTAGTATCACCAACAGCTTGATTTCCTGGCCCAATAGCCGTACCAGAAGGGATGTCCTTATAACTGTTATACGCGCTACCTAGACCGTACGCCATCAGACCAGTCTTAATACCTTCACTAAAATTAATTCCTTTACCCGGTGCCGCAATTCCTGCAAGTAAGCCAGAAGCAACTGCTTGACCCCCTAATCCACCAAGAAGAGCACCGGCACCTGGGATAACGAAGGGTAATATTGGCGCAAAATCTCTAAGGTATTCTCTTGCTTTTTTAGCCTCAACTAACCCAGTGTTAGGGTTAATGCTTAAGCTACTACCTTGTCGTTCCATCATAGACTGAAGACCACGCACCTCGCTTGGTGCCATATGCACAAGCATCGTATCACCATCGCGTCCTTGACTAGCAAGCTTTTGCGCGGCTTGTACTACGCCTCCGGCCTTCATGTTTTGTGTCGGGATAAGGCGCAAAAGATCAGCTATATCTTCGCCAAATAATTTAGGCACTATTGCACGAGCGGGGCTTACCATTAACTCCCTAATAAACCGTCTTTCTTGGTCATTAAGTCGTCTATAGTTAATTATAAGCTCTTGCTTCTGTTCAGTTGTCAGCTTCATAAATTAAGTCCTTGCGGTTTAACGCCCTCGTAAACTAGACAACAACCAAAACAAACCAAATGTAGCCCACATGGCATATCCTAAGGCAACATTCTTTGTTGGTTTATTTGCTTTGGTTACTTTGCCGATTATTCGACTAATAAACAGGCCTGTTTTCATAATAGCCCGACCCGCTCGACTATCTTCTTCAATAGCCCCCATACGGTAAGCCATATGTTGCGCCCAAGGTGTAGCAATTTTATGCGCCCACCGTACAGCCATTTCGCGCTGCGCCTTTGCACGTTTTTCTGAGTCTCTAATCCAGAACATGCACTGTGGTCCAGACCCTTCCATCCAATCAACAACGACAGAAGCCCATTTAATGTACCCATAATAGGCTTGCGGATCAGTTTGCAATAACAAAGCACCAAATACTTGGTCGGCTTTAAATATATGCTCGGGCATCAATCCCATTTGATATAACGCGGTGCAAATAATTTTGTCACCGCCACCACCGCCACCGCCATCAGCACTAGCGTTTGAACCATCCGGGCCATCGGGAGACGCAGCATCAGCGGCTGTTGATCCAGCACTACCTTCAGATGCGCCACCCATACCAGAACTACTTGCGCCTGAAGCATCTCCACCCCCTACATTATTACCCGTGCCTGAGGTGTCTCCTGGCCCCATACCTCCAGTAGCTGTCGCTCCTTCGGCACCCACACTTCCAGAAGTACTTGCACCCGTACTTGCGCCTGTACCACTCGTACCCTCGCCACCGTACCCCAAATGTCCAGCCATAGCAGCGGCGGCGTCGGCTTCGTTTTGTGCGTTAGCTTGTACTGCTGCTTCAGCTGCTTCTTGAGCAGCGGCAACGGCTTCGGCATTTTGGGCTGCTTGGGCTGCATCCACAGCTTCGGTAGTGACAGAAACATTTGATATAGGCGCAGCTTCTTCAGGCGAAACTAAAGAAGGAGTTAACGCGCTTTGCGCTATGTTTGCCAAAACAAAAGAAACAGGGTCAACCATAGCGATTGCTGGATTACTAGCAACAGCATTAATCGCAGTAGCTACGTCATTACCTATATTAGAAGATGGAGCCGCAGACGCACCCGTTCCATCACCGCCAATAGAACTGTCTCCACCACCGCCACCACCGTCTCCACCAGAAGTATCAGTGGGAGTAGTAGGAGTAGTAGGCGTAGTAGGTGTTGTAGAAGCAGTTCTTTCCCCGGTAGGAAACACAACACCTTCAGCAGCAGCTATGTCTGCGAGGCTAAAAGGCTGAAATACCCTACCTGTATACGGTGCGGCAACGCCAGAGCTGTACTTAGTTCTAACGATGCTATCTGGGTTAGCATAAATTTTACCTGTACCTCTTTCGCTAATAGGTATCAAACCAGAGTTAGCTGAAGTTATAGGCATAGAGCGTTGTTGTAGGCCATAGTAGCTAGAAGGCAAAAAATCACCAGCGCCTCCAACCACCATATTTTCTGGGCTGTCTATACTAGCTAACTTTGCATAATAATCAATTATGTTGCCTAAATCGTAGCTGGTTGTCGGCAGTTCACCACGAAATATTGGATCTGTATAGTTCATAATTAACCTGCTGATATAAAAGTAATTGACCCTATAGCTGATGGTATAGCTGGGCGTGCGTAGGGGCTAGTCTGTGCGGCATCGTGGAAGATATACACCCCATCAGTTGGCGTTGTTGGGTTACCCGCTAAGTCCGTGGCCCAGTAAAGCTCTATCTCATCACCAACTTCTACTGTAAATGTAGCCTCAGAATAACCCACCGCGTACCCTTCCTCACCGGGGCTAGAACTTTTACGGGCCGGTATCGTGAAGATTGTGGCTGAGTTCGCTACGTCGATGTTATTTACCTTTAACCACACAGTAGCGTAGTGGATGGCGTTAGCCGTATTAATGAACTGCAAACTGTAGCGGATGGTATATACCCCAGCGTACTCTGCTGTGCCGGTCCCAGGTGCGGCTAGGGTCCAACCAAACCCTGAATCCAGCGTATTCCAGTTGACAACCGTAGGGGTGTTGTTACCCCCAGCAATCTGATCTGTACTGTCGGATGCGGCGATATGCGGGTTTGTTAACGCCCAACCACCGCCTATGTAATAGTCATTTTGTAGGGGGGTTGTAGAGTCCAATTTATTGAAATAGAGCGTAAGTACGCGAATAAGCTGGTCAAAGTACTGCCGATTGTACATTTCGCGGGGTAGCGGCAATGCAGGAGAACTAAACTTAAGCATCCCCATTATTGCTTACCATCCTCTCTAGCATCCAGACGCAAGGCACCTAGCTGCCAGAAAACACCCAAGTCATCAGAAGCAATCTTTACTGCCATCTGCCTAGCACGTGCCCGAATGAAAATCTGATTTGTGTATTGGCTGACCGAGGTTTGAATAACTCGCTGTGTATCAGATGGGTCGTTAGTAAAATTAGAACCAGGCCAGTTTCTTGGGCGCACCGTCAGATCAATCTCTGGGTTTTGCGCCGTAGAAGACACAAAGTTGATGTCCGGAATCATACGCCTTGTAAGCATAAAATTCTCGCCGTCACCGATGTCAAAGTCAGAAGACTGAATGTACGAGACCATGGGCGCTTCATCGCTATTTAGCCCGGTTTCATGTTGATACAAATAGCTATCTTCTGTGTAATCGTCATTACCTAGTATTGAGTAAGTAGCTAACGGTTTTCCATTTGATGCTTTGTCCAGCCATGAAGTACGAGACATTGACCCATAGAACCATACTTGTTCTAAGTAGTTGAATACTACATAGCTGTCTATAGTTAAAGAATTTTGGCTACAGTAAAACCACCAAACTTCGTTATAACTTTCATTTATTCCACAAACTACCTGCTCAAATTGCCCAAGATTAATATTTTTAAACACATGCTCCCGCAGCGTGCATGGCAGAACTTGACTTCTACCGTCGTATATATAGAACTTATCTTTGCCCATCCAGAACACGACGTTGTTCACGGAAGCTGCTGCTCGTGGCCCCATTATAGAAATGCTGTCAGACAACTCTTGTAAACCAAAAATTTCAGCATTAGCTAAAAACTGCAAAGAATATAAGTGACTATCAGTAAATACAACTATCTCTTGCCTTGTTGGTATAGCGCGTACTATTTTTGACCCGCGAGAAACACGTAAAAAACCTGCGCTACTTGCTCTACCTTCAGGAGTAGTACCAACAACATTCCAGTATTGAGGTTCATTCCTACTAGCCCATCTAATCAGAAGTGGGTCATAACCTTCAGAAAAAGATGACCCGCCCCAACTAAAGACTCCCCATCCTCCCAAACCCCACCCATAAGCTTGGCCCAAATAGGGTTGAGCACCAAAAGCTAATAAATGTTTGTCATTTTGCGAAATTAGTATTTGCCCAACTGCATTTGGTACAAAACTAGCCCCTGGCAATGACGACAATAAAACAGCTCTGGTAGATAGTGCTGTACTTGCAATCGTATTTGAGCCTCTTGCCCAGTAATAAATGGGTCCACCAGTAGGGTTATTGTTAGTCTGTTGGACTACCGCCCTTATATTCATTATTAAATCGTTATCAAAATTGTCAAACCACCAATCTCTTTGCGGCGTGTAAATAGGATCGATACTTGACTCACCCCAAGCAATAAGCCCCCAGCCTCCGGTACCCCAGCCATACCCTAAAAGGCCATAAGATAGACCAACATTTATTTGACAGCCTATCTTTATGCCTAACCCGCCACCAGAAGTAGTAGACGAAGCGGCTGTTGCAACATGTACTGTAAATGTGAATGAGCTAATAACACTTACTACTTCGTGTTCAGTATTAATCTCACTGTCGGGTACCCCACCTACGTTTCCGACTACGCCCGCAATAGTTACATAATCGCCTGGTATGCACTCATGAGCTACAGGTAATGTTACTTCTACAGTATTTGACCCATTTGTAGTACGGATACAATTATCTGTTTGCGGCGTAGTAAAAGTAAAATTTTGATTAGGGGCAGGTAAAGGATTTCTAATTGGTGTAATATCGTTAAAAACAGACCCAACTTCTATATAAACTTTTTTATTAGTGCCTAATGCTACAAAATTATCTTGGTACGAAGTAATCCAATTCCACATCTGACGACAAACACCAATAAATGTGCTCGGCGCAGATTTTATCCAACCCCCAAGTTTTTGAGGGTAACCAGAATAAAATCGAATGTTGTCACATTCGTACCAACCACCTTCATTAGCGTAGTTAGTTGTGTCGCGATTTATACCGGGACGAAAAGTTAGTTTTAAAAAAGGCATTTAAGCAACCAATCCAGGTAAGTACGCTGTTTTGCCATCTTTTTTAGTTGCGGTCATCACTTGCTTTTTCAGATCTTTATCATCATAGCTAACATGAACCCAACCAGAATCAGGTACACCAGGAGTATAAAATTCAAGAATGAGTTGAGTGAACTGAAGATTGTCTCGTATATAAGAAGCAAGATCTGCATTTGGCACCCCTGGAATCTCTATGTCAGCCGCCATACCCCGTGTATGGTCCGAGGTTCTTGACCCCCCTACTTTAGCATTTACATCTGGCGAGCGATAGCCCGAGTTGACCTTCACACCCTTCTGGTAGTGGTCCCGTACAGGCTGTAACACATTGGCGCAAAGCACCAGCAGATTGTTGAGTTCGTCTGGGCCGGGGTTGTTCTCCATACCATGACGCAGCGCCGTTTCGGACTTGACCATTTCAGCCAGGGAGAAGTTCTTGGTCAGTTGGGTCATTTCATCAGATCCTTGATCTTCTGGTCTTTCTCTTTGCTACCCGCAGAACTACCGAAGTAGTACCCCAAAACCATTGTAACCGCAGAAGTCAGCGCCCCTAGGACATAAATCAGAATGTCTTTAGACTCTTCGTCAACATCTACAAAGATGATCACTGCGTACAAAAGAAAAGTCAATGCTACGGTACCTAAAGCAAGAATTGGCGTGACGATCTTGTTAAGCATCGGTGCAAACTCGCTGGTAGCAATCTGCACTTCGCGATCACGCGCCGAGGCCATCTCTTTGGCCTGAAAGTCCAACTGCGCCAACTCACCCTTTTGGGCGAGTTCCATAAGTTTGGCCTGGGCTTCTGCTTTGGCAGCAGGGTCGGGGATGACCTTATCGAGAACCTTTTCCCCGATAGATAGCAGTGCGGCAATGGGTAGCATTATTTTCCTATCTTCGTACTTGCAACACCGGAGATCACGCCAATAGCCACCAGCATAATTTCCTTCAGAATCTCAAGAAACTTCTGGTCGATGGGGGCCATCTGGGTCAAGTCATGATCTACGAACAAAACGCTTAAAATGATCCCAACGGTAGAGATAACCAGCAGGGATAGGACGCCTATGACCACTGCGGCCCAGACTATCGTTTGTATCTCTTCTGCGGTGTATTTCATACTCGTCCCTTCAACGTATACAACCAGATGGCACCAATCAACATCCCGACAAATATCGAACCTGCCATAAACAACCAAAACCCAAGAAGAATCTGCTCAAATATTCTGTTACGCCGCGCCTTCTTTTCTTGCGCTAGTCGAGCTTCTTCCCGCGCTGCTTCTTCTCTACGGTGTCTGGCCTGCACCTGAAACCGCTGCCAGTCATCCCACAAACCAGGGCGACCCTGGTAGATGAACATCTCTTTTAGCTCTTGCTCTTGCTTTTTTAACTGCTCTAACGCGAAGAATTCCTCTAAGTCTGAGCGTTTGTGGTCCGGTGTTTCTACTACCTTTTGCTGGATCTTTGCTTTGTTGTCAAAATACTCAAAGACAGCCTTACCAGCTTGGATGATTTCCCCGCTGTTGTTTATTGCCTCCTTTATAACTGCAAAGGCTGCATTAGCAGCGGCAAGCTCTAAAAGCATAATTAGGTCATAGCATTAAGCTGATCTGTGACTATCTAAATTATAGTAGAACAAAAAAACTACTACCAGTTGGAGGTGCTGCTGGCGCTGCGGTAAAGATTACATTGGTGTTGTTACCACTATTAGTTGAATTTACGCCTACATAGAACCTATTTGGTTGTGGAACGTTAATATCTTTTACATCCAAGTAATCAATACCAGTAGTAATTTGACTTATATTTAAGGCTCTACTAGTTCCAGAGACGCTACTATTTACCGTAACAACGTTACCGGAGGTGCCAGTAACTGACCATTTTGATATAGTTCCTATATTATTAGTCAGCTGTACAGTGTGCGCTACTGTTTTAGTAGATTCAAGCTCAAGAAGAGAAAGCAAACTAATAAGCTGTGTTGTTGATGTTGAAGTTGTGCCACCAATAGTAAGTTTGTTGTACACAAGATTGCCGCCGTTAAAAATTCTTAAACTAGTAGTATTATTTGAAAAAAGTATGTTTGCTGTATCTTTATTAAGGGTAAAGTTTGTAATATCTGTAACGTTCCAAGTTGTTCCTGAGCCAGTAATTGTCCATAAACCAGATTTCATATTAAGAGTTCTAGACAAACCACCTGCTGACCCAAAACCCGATACAGTTACGTTATAATCGTTTGCATCTATTGTCCCGCTAGTAAGGGAAAGGGCACCATTGCTAGAAAAGTGATCTAAAAACTTTACGGTCCCTATTATTGTGTTGAAACCAACTGCACCCGGAAAACTTTTTCCTGCACAAGTAATTTCTGTTAAGCCACGACCAAGAAAAGTTGGTGTTCCAGCCCCTGTTATTGTTAAACCAGATCCAAAACGTACAGAACCATGTATAAACTGTGTGGTTATGCTAAGAGTCATAGCAGAAGTGCGCCCTGAAGCATTTATGGCGCTTATATTGTAGATTATTGAACCGAAGTTTACCGTATCAGCACTGCCACTATCAGTAAAAGTTGCAGTGTCTTGTGCTAATGGAAAATTATCCGCCGCAGGGCTTCCACTAGAACTTGTAGCCCATCCCGTAGCGTTCCAGGTTTGACTTCCAGCCAAATTCCAATAAACCGTTTTAGCCGCAGGGAATATAATCCCTGAGTTGCCACCACAATCACCTGCACGAGTAGGCGAAGAATCTTCCGCAGCACCAGTAATCGTAATGTCTCTAAAGTCGCAGTCATCAGCAGAGATAGCATTAGCCGTGATGGTGCGGGTTGTACCAAGGGGAGAAGCACGGACAAAACCTCTTTGAATAACAGATGAGCCAGCACAAGTAAATGTACCACTAACAGTTTGATCGTTGTTTATTACAAACTGAGACAAACCGGTTGCGCTGGCAATTAATGTTAAGTTATTAAATGTGTTTACTCCGCTAACCTGCCTGCTTCCTGTGGAAGTACTGGTATAACTAACATTATAAAAAGTTTGACCTGAAGCAGTTGCTATTAATCCGTTAGCTCCAGATATATTTATTTGAGAAGTACCGGCGTTAAAAGTCAATCCTGTATCTGCGGAAAAATCTATTCCACTAGAAGGGTGTGTAATTGTAACGGTACTAGAACCTAAAGTAATTGTTCTTGTGTTTGTATTGGCAGAAGATATTCTCCTGCAAGTAACATTATAATTTGCCGTATCAAATGTTCCTTGAGAGACAGTTATTTCAGAAAGAGTGGCTGTTGTTAGTGCATCACCAAGTGTTACAGTAATACCAGAACCACTAACTATTATACCACTAAAAGTTTTACCAGCAGTCGTCAGCGTTCCTGTTCCACTAATCGTCATCGTACCTGTATGCGTATAAGTCATGCCAGCGACAAGCGTAACGCTTCCTGCTACCGTTATCGCCGCAGAACCAGTAATCGCGCCGGTAAATCCAGTGCAATTAATAGACTTTGCGCCTGTATTACCAGTTGCAATCGTACAAGTACCTGACGAAGAAGCGTCAAAAAACACATCATCAGCCGTTGTGGGGATAGACGCACCGCCAGCACCGCCAGATGTGGTAGACCATTTAGTACCCGCAGTGCCGTCCCAACTAGCAGTGCCACCCACCCAATATCTATCTGCCATGACTAAGCTCCCAGGGGTTTTAACAACGTTTGCCCGTCAATCTCTACTTTTTCGTATACTATTCCGTCAACTTCAATAGTTTGAGGCTCAGAAGACAGCGAGTTTTCTAAAAAAAGAAGCCAATTATCAAGACGTTCTTTTTTCATAGCTTCTATTTGACTTTCTGTATACGTGTTGTCGTCAGGTAAATATAGAGCATCGCGAAATTTACCGTTGGGGGTATTGTACTCAAAATCGATCTTCATTAAACCTCCTGTGATAGAGCAATAATTTCCCAGCGACTACTAGATGAGTTGTATGCACACCCAAAGTAAGTAGTTTTGTTCGGTGACAACACATAAGTAAAATCGCTACCTGTTGAGGTCAAGCTTACACCAATAGGGATAAAAGACTTACTTACACCCCCCGTAAATGTAATAGTTCTAGCAGAACCATCACAAGTAATACGAAAAACTACGCTTCTACCGTCCGTTGGTGTACCCGTATCATCGTTAATAGTAAAATCATTTGCTTGCGCGGTTGCTGCATATATATCAAAGTTATCACTATTCCAAGCTAAGGGAGACGTAATACTAGTAGTAGAACTAACTCGCCTAGTAATTGTTTTGTTAGTTAATGTTTGCGTTTGAGTTGTACCGACCAAAGTCATGTTCTCGTTAGCAAACGTATATGTCTTAGCCGTAGTAGCTGGCCCACTAACTGTAAAAAATCCGTTGTTAGTACCGCCATTTGCCACCGGAAGAACACCGGTAACATTTGTTGTTAAATTAACAAACTGAGTCGAAGTTGACCCAGTACCACCAGAAGCTGTCGGTAATGGCGATCCTAAACTTAAAGAAGTTAAATAAGTTATGGCCGCACCAATGTCAGTTCCATTGTTATATACAAGAACTTTTGCCCCATTAGGCACTGAAACGCCAGTCTGTCCAGATACTTTAACAGTAACCGCATATCCACCTACGGAATTATTAAGCACTATATACGGCTTTTGAATCGCCGGGACTATTACTTCGCCTGCGGCTGAAAGGGTAGCAGTTATATTTAGTACAAGTGCTCTAAAATCTTGGGCAGCGTTACTATCGTTATACGATAATGTGTATACGTTAGACGTAAAATCGGCTGTTTCAAGAGTAGCCATCCCTGCTATAGCTTGTTCCAGGCCACGAGAGCCAGAAACATCACTGCCTAGGTTGTTATTTGTAGTAGTTCCCCAAGTACCGGCTTGTTCGCCACTACCAATAAGTTCTATTTTTAGAGTGCTCCAAGTGCTCATAAATCACCTCTGTTGTTCATTTAAAATTAAACTTCTTGAGATAGGGCAATAATTTCCCAGCGGCTACTAGAGGTGTTATAAACACACCCAAAATAAGTAGTTTTACTTGCTGACAACACATAAGTAAAATTGCTACCACTTAATGTTAACGTTACTCCGACAGGTTTAAAAGCCTTACTTGTACTGCCTGTAAATGTAATAGTTCTAGCAGAACCGTCACAAGTAAATCTAAAAAGTATTTTTCTCCCATTAGTAGGAGTACCAGCATCCGCATTTATTGTCAAGTCACCTGCTTGTGCAGTTGCATCATATATATCAAAGTTATCGCTATTCCAAGCTAAGGGAGACGTAATACTAGTAGTAGAACTAACTCGGTCAGCAATCGTTTTATTAGTTAGCGTGACTGTGTTTGTAGTAGTTACTATATTTGATGGTGGAGTAATAGAAGACAAAGTAGCCATAACTTAACCTTTATAAGTTGCCCGTATTAGTGCTAGGAAATGATCTAGTATCACCAGGCCATATTATTCTTACTGCACCCCCACCACCAGCGCCAGTTGTTCCGGATGTAGATCTACCACCTCCACCACCACCATATGCTCCACCAGCACCACCAGCCGCGCCACCAGCTGTGCCATTGGCCCCACCACTTCCGCCATCGCCACCGTCACTAACACCCCCAGAACCACCAGCGCCATTTGCGCCTTCGCCTAATATACCAACACCGCCACCGCCACCGCCAGTGCTGCTACCAGCTTCCCCGCCACCGCCACCGCCCCCAGCACCGGGGGACCCATCGATGCTACTTCCTCCAGTAAGAGTATTACCGGCAGCGCCTCCATTACCTGAATACCCAGCAGCGCCGCCACCCGCGCCAGTCCAATAACCACGACCTCCTACACCCCCAGTGCCGCCGCCATCTCGCTCTGTGCCACTACTACCGCCGCCAGCTACTGCTGTTGCATACACCCCACCTAAACCTTTACCGCCAACCAACAAATCAGTAGAAGAGCGCCTAAATATTGAATCCCCACCATTATTCCCACTACCAAAAGCCGTTATACTGTTGCCCCCAGAACCTACAATGACTGTTAAAGTTTCTCCTGGGGTTACAGAAATGTTGTTTCCATAAGCAAGACCACCCCCCGAACCACCAGAACCGTAATTATTACCGTCGCCTATTGCACCGCTACCACCGCCGCCAACACAAACAACGGAAACAGAAGTTACACCAGCAGGGACAGTCCAAGAATAAGTACCGGGAGTTGTATAGGCTTGCTGTCCTGGGGGTGTAACACCTCCTAAACTAGCTATGAACCCTTGGAGAATACCGGTCATTTAGGTCAGTCCTGTACCAGAAATGATCCACTCAGTGCTAGTTACTTTTATTGCTGTAGCAACACCGTTTGCCGCTAGTGTTCTTGAACCCGTAGTACCTGCACCTGCCAAACGCATAGTATCGGTAGTAATTGCTATGGTTATTACACCTGCGCCGTTCTGATTTATAAAAGTAACCGCCGTGCCTATAGCAAAGGGGACACTAGAATTAGCAGGTATAGTCCACGTTCTAGCAGTAGTGTCGGCACTGGGGTGAAATATGTGTTTACCAGAATCCGCAGCGACTAGCGTATATGCCGCAGATTGAGAGTTCTGTGGAATATTTCTAAAGCCCACTGCATCCGTACCATCAACCGTACAGTTACTCAATGTGCCAGATGTTGGGGTTCCGAGGACTGGGGTTGTAAAGCTTGGTGAGGTCGTCAGTGCAATACCTCCAGACCCCGAAACATTCTGTCCCAAGGCTGTCGCTACACCCGTACCAAATGATGTAATACCTGTACCCCCGTTACCTACACCTAACGTTCCTGTTACAGAAGTTGATAGGCTTATATTTGATAACGTATTGCTAGACCCACTAATAGTTTTATTAGTAAGCGTTTGCGTACTACTAACAGTTACAACGGCCCCCCCGTTTGCTCCAAGCTGAGTAAATACCGCCCACGTAGTACCGTCATATATAAGCTGAACACTAATACTAGAAATATCACACACTAAGTCTTCGGCTAAACCAGCGATAGTAGAGCCGTTTCTGCCTATAGTTAAATTATTTGTACCCCAAGAATTGCTATCATCAGCAACTACTACAACCGCCCCAGTAATAGGACTAGCTGGTAAAGTAACAGTAAACGCACCGGCGGTTGTATCTGTTAAAACACCTTCATTAATTGCAGCGGTGTAGTTAGCCGTTTTAGTAGCTGAGGAGAACGTGACAGAAGCTTTTTCTGCTGGGTAGGTTACAAACACATCTTTAGTACCAGCCCCCCAGCTAACGGCGCTACCTGAATTAGAAGACTCAAGAATAGTTGTACGGGCTAATGTGGTACCAGAAGAGGTATACGTTCCAATGCCAACTTCCCAGTTAGTACCATCTGTAGCCGTATAGTATGTAGTGTTTCCGTTGCCTATTACCGAAAAAGATTGAAAACCAGTAACCGCACCCGCAAGAGTGTACGTCCCTGTTCCTGTTGTGGTTGTAGTTTCACGAACCCTATCTTTTAACACAAGCGGCATAATATTTCCTTAGGGGCTAGTTTTGATGCCCTGCCAATTTACAGGAGTGTACGTTCCGACGTTTGACCAAGTAGTATCTTGATATGTTTTAATAGTAGCCCAAGACACATCTTGATAGGTATCTATAGGCTCCCACAAAAATTTGCCAACAACTACGTCATTAATCTTTACAGTTTCTATTATATTGATATTATAGATACTGCCGTTTGTTAGATAAGTGTCTAAACCAAACACTACTTCGTTAACGTCAGCAACCGCGTCTAATTGTGTATCAAAAGTTTCACTAACTACCGAAAGTTCTTCTACAAAACTAACAAACTCTACTTGTGTATCTATAGTTTCAAAAACTGAGCTATCTTCTTTAATATCTCCAGTAGAAACGACTATTAAACTAACAGTATCTTCACTAGAAACTGATTCTTCTATGTTGCCAGTAACCAATAAAAACGCGTTAGTTCCGTCCGTAATCTTTGCTGTTTCTGACAATAAACCAGAAATAGTTATATTTGAAAATACTATTTCACTGCTAGTTACAGTTTCTTGTATTGCACTGACTATAGTTATTTTAGATTGTAGTTGATCACTTACTGTAACTATTTCATTTACATCAGAACTAAAAACCGCTAAAGATGTAAAAATATCTCCCGCAGTAACAGTTTCATTGACTTCAGCGTTAAAAGTACCTAACGAAAATACACTATCTTCACCTTTTACTGATTCTAAAATATTACCCACACGATCTGCTGTTACGTCTACTACGTCCGTAACCTCAACAGCTTCACTAACATCTTCAGTAAATAATGGAGATGCGTTTACTTCATCTAGAATATTTACACTAACATCTACAGAGTCGTTAAAAACTGCGCTACTTAAATTAGAGTCATCGCCTATTGCAATTTCAGTAATACTGCCTATAACTTCTGCAACTACAGTTATTGAGTCTGAGCCTGTCGCGGTTTCAGTAATACTACCTACTCGTGTTGCGACTACAGTTATCGAGTCTGAACCTGTACTTGTTTCTGCTATAGCTCCTACGCCAATTTGTAAACCAGTTATTGAATCTGAGCCTGTACTTGTTTCTGCTACAGCCCCTACACGAACACGTACACC
>Ga0070749_10001266_pt1 | contig 17138 bp, 19 predicted proteins | sample VirMetDEL_Nov_18_FD_75180 | JGI IMG/M metagenome (GOLD analysis project Ga0070749, IMG submission 75180) | Aqueous microbial communities from the Delaware River and Bay under freshwater to marine salinity gradient to study organic matter... | ecosystem: Environmental > Aquatic > Marine >...
CCCACTCTGAACTTGTTAACAGACTTGAAGTGTAACTTGTTGTTACAAAATCACCTGTTCCATCTAGTAGTAAACTAGCAGTGCCAAACTTCTTTTCTGCTGTAGAAAGCTGTGCATCGCCACTTGCTGTAAAAGGTTTGAGAGGATTAAGTTCCCCTTCTACTCCCGTGACACCTGCAGCGGTATTAACTCCAACTGTTCCTGCTTGCCCTGTAGCTTCTACACCTGTAGCAATCGGTTCATCTACGTTAGGACTTACTGTTCCTATAGAACCTGTCATAGGTGAACCAGATACAGGAACACGGTTAATAGACCTGATGTCCAGTCCTGCTGCGTTAACTGTAAATGTGCCAACTACACCTGTTAGCCCTGCCGCTGTGTTAACAGTTAGGCTTCCAACAGAACCTGTACCTTCAACACCTATTGTGATACGTTCTGTAACATCTACCTCAAAACCACCTGCTACAACACTAGCAATATTACCTGTAGCTGAAACACCACTAATACTAACAGTAATATTGATTACACCATATTCAGATGAACCGTATACACCGCTTCCATATATTGCAGATACAGTAGCCATCTACAGACCTTTTAAGCTATACGGATTACAGCGTTGGATGCGTCAGCAGCAGGAAATTCAATAGTCAAGTCACCAGCAGTAGCAGATACAGTGCCACCAAAGTCGATAACGCAGATAGCAGAGTTGCTGTTTGCAGTATTGTAGATGATACAACCGTCAGCAGATACTGTTACGTTTGCAAATACTTCATCAGTGAAATCTACGATAGCGGTAGAACCGTCCAAAGTAATTGACGCACCGTCAAGAACCTGACCACCAGCAGTGTAGTTAGTCCCAGATGCTTCGTCAGAGTTACCTGTTACGTCAGAATAGTTAGTTGTGCTGGCGTTGTATGTGCCAGAAGGGGATGCTTTAATCAGAGCAAGTTTCAGAGAGTCGGTATCCAAATCGTGGAGACCGCCCAACAGTTCTGTCTTAAAGCTGTTGCACATTGCAGTTGTGATTGCCATAGGTTTTCTCCTTAAATAGGCAGGTTAGTTCAGAGAAGTTTCAAAAAACTCTTCTATGGATATTGATATGTGAACGGCACTGTTTGCACTTGCAAGGCCGCGAATCTTGTCATCCTTGACAAGGAAAAGAGGGTAGTCTGTAATCTGAAGCAACGAATTAGCGGGCAACTCAACAGTTTCCGCAAGGGTATGATACGTTGTTGTTGCAGCTTCATACCAGTCCAGACTAAAAGTTACAGCGGAAGAGGACGCATTGTTGATATAGATGCTGTTCACGTCTGCTGTGAAACGGGCAGGAACGGTGTAGATATCCTGATTGGATGTCGTCAGTTCTAGGGGGAGTGTGCGTTTCTTACGGCGTTCCATCTTATGCCCCGTCAGTCAAGTCCCAGAAAGCCAAACATCCGATGATGTCGTCTGTGCCAGAGATTGTTCTAGCTGCCAGCGTATACACATCGCTTGTTCCAGCTATGGTTCTGCCAACCTGTAAATCAAAGTTATATCCGGTTGGCACGATTGCATCCCCTGAAGATTGGTTAGTTCCCTTCGTGTAGTTTTGCAACACGATTGTCCCACCTGATAGGGCTGTTGCAGTTACATCGTAATCAACGTTGTTGAAGGTGGATGTATCGTAAGAAGCCCCAGTAAGTGTCGCGTTCTTAATCAGGGCAATCTCATAATCAACGTTGTTAGGGATAGGAAATACGGTATAGTAGGCGGGAAGAACAACAGCATCCAAGCTAGACGAATTAAGACGGATAGATACCAACGGTTCAAAGGATGTTGTGACTGTGGTAGCTGCTGTCATCCTTGCCCAACTCAAGGCCTTAACTTGCTGATAACCACCCTCACTTACAACGCTGGAACAAATCTGCTTCATGCTTGTTCCGCTAGATAGCGTGCCTGTTGCGGTAATCTCGTAACGAAGAGGCAGGATAGCTGTCTTCATGTAAACAGCAGTTACGCTATTTGCATGATGAAACTTGTGGCAAATAACAAACTCACCGTCAATTACGAACCCGCACCGAACTGTTCCTACGCCTAGCCACTCAAAATCCATAAAGAATATCTGGGCTTTCGGATCCGTAGTCAGATTGATGGTCTTACCGCTAGGTCCTGTTCCATCCAACTTATCTACGTTCCAGTTTGTTTGCGTCACATAACTTGCATCGCTGGCACTGCCGCTGGTAGAGGTCCGAACAACCAGACGAACATCCGTATCGTTCTGTTCCAAGTAGACACCATCGTCTGCCCCAAAGTATCCTACCCGCTGACGGAGATTGTCTTGCCGTGCCGCAAATACAAACGTTTCCATAACCAGCAAACTCTTACCCGGTTGATACGGAAATACCCGCTTGGTTTCGCGGATAACTTCGTCCCCGGATGTAGTGGTAACAGACATCTGAACACTGCTCTCGTTTGACAGGTGAGATGTGCTGGCACTGCCTGATGTGCTGGTATCAAACTGCTCATCAATAGCGTAACGATTCTGGCTGTCAAACAACGTAAATGGGGAAGCAATCCGAAGCCTACCAAAAGCGTCTATGTTGCCACCCCCAAATGTGACTACATTGCCGTTGCCCGTGCTAGATAGGCGAACAAGATTTGGATAGGACGTAATCGACATCAGCTAGTTTTTCTGTAGGACCGTGTTTTCTTGGCTATCTTCTTCGGCTGCTTGGAAACCTGCTTGCCCGCCCGCGTTGCCTTACGTTTCGCACGGGTTGTGGCCGCATACTCTTTTGCCGATAGAGCCTTGATCGCTTTCTCTGGCAGATAACGTTCTCCCGTTGCTTTGGGACCCTGAGTAGACGGTTTGCCGGACTTGGTGCGCCACTTCTGCTTAGTCCAACTCTTCAAGGATCGCTGACTCTTCTTCAACGCCATCAATGTCTCCTATAGTCAGAAAGGAAATCGCAGCCAACTTGTCATTAGCGGAGACCCAGCTTTCGAGGGCAGTGTCCATTTCTGCCAGTAAGTTTGGATGCTCACCAATCGCAGCAGGGTTTGACAGATAGTTTTCAAGGGTGTATTCCGCATTTTTCATCTGCGCTGTATATTGGTGTTTCAGTGCGTCTATAGCCAGCTTTTTCATATTAACCGCCTTTCACTGTATTATACAGTTCACAGTTGATTTAGGCAACAGTTTTTATCGGTTTATGTAAAGCCAGAGTATAAACGTGATAAATGCAACTACAAATATAAAGAACCCTATCAGTGCAACTATCTCAAGAAACTTCTTGCGTCTTTCACGTTGGCGATACATGGTTTCTTGTCTTTCCGTCCGGATTTTACCTTCCATACGGATGAGTTCTTCCCATGTCCCTGCCTTGCATGTGTATTGAATAAGTTGCCGTAGCTGGTCCCGCTGTTCCTGTAGCTTACGTTTGTTCATTACAATTTCAAGGGCTTCCTGTTCAACTGATTTACCAGCAAACAGCTTCTTGAATATTGGCGGGTTCTTGGCTTCCTTTTCCGCCTGTTCTACGTCAGACAAAGCCCCCATCCAGCGTGACAGGTCGCTTACCATAGACTCAATGTCACGACCAATCTGGAAACCCTTCTTTAATGCGTTAAAAGCCGCCGAAGCGGTAGCCATCGCGGTGACAGGATCCATTTTAGTATACCTCTACGTTCTCCGGGTTAACAAATTTTGGTATACAATAGACGGTTGCTCTGTCTCGCCTGTCTATTGCGTCTAGGCTTGAGTGGGTTCCATATCTCTTTGCAATCTCCGATGCAAAAAAATTACATTCCGTAATAGAACGGAAATACATATCGTTACTTGCAAGGTATCTGTCTTCTCCAACGCCAAGATATACAAGCAACAAAAAAACGTGTTCCATCGGGTTAGTCCCGGTAGCCGCCCCCGGCTTTCTTATAGGCAGCAGCTAACATCTGCGCCTTACGTGCTGACCACTGACCCGGGCGACCACCCTTGCCGCCAGCTTTGATACGGCTAAAGATACGCTTTCTCATTCCGGGCTTAGTGTAGTTGCCAGCTTCATTAACTCTACTTTTGCTCTTAACTTTACCGCCTTTTTTGTAGCCAGCCTCTCCAATCGTGCCGCCTTGCGCTTTCTTTTCAACACCCGTGATTTTGCCAGCATTGGCTGTTGCGTAGAAGACTTGCTCACCCTTCTTTCCCCCGTATGTGCGTTTCATGCTTGCCATGATGTCTTTGCCTTTTTTGGTGAGGGGCATGGTTACTCTCCCTCTTTCATCATCTTGCAGAGACGCACAGCCCGCGCACCTACCTGATTAGCCCACCGGGAATCCATCATCTCGTCTCCTGCACGGATGTAGTCCCCTTCTTGGATACCAGCCCACATATTCTTGAACTTACGCAAACGAGGGACACCCAGATTGAAGGCCATATCCAGCAACACGCGGATACGCACATCATCCAACCTTTCCATACACGGATGAGCATCGAGCAGTTCGCGTTCAACGATGTCGATGTCGTTGCCAAGCAAGAACCGCGCATCTTCTTCGGTAATACCTGTAGTGTGGATTTCTTCCCGCAACAGATTCATGTGCATCAGTTCACCATCCGTGATGCCACGATCTTCGAGGTTACGACCTACGCCAATCGTATCAATACCCAAAGTATCTTTGTATACTTTGAGTTCCAATCCCTCATGCAGGATAAGCTGGTCAATCAGTTTTTCGCGGTTGTATTCCATGAGACTTACCTTCGTTGTTCATCCATACGCCAAACGCACCTGTCATAGCACCCATTACAACGCTTACAAATGCGGATTGTGCTGCTGTAGGGTTGTCCAAGTTCATAAACCATTCTGCACAACGCCAACTCATCAGGGTCATAATTGCCATCATCATACGGGGAAGTATCTTCCATTTTAAGAATGTTTCTACTGTCATGTCTAGCCAAAGTAGTTTTTGGGTTTGTTACGTTTGTTGACCCGTTTCTTATGAACGCCGGGTCTGCGGATACGCCGCTTTTCTATCTTGGTTGTAGCGAATAACTTTGCCATCATTTCTTTCCAAAGAATTTCGTTGCCGATCTGACTCCAAAACTTGCAGCAACAATAACGCCCAAGCTGTACTGGTACCATTCAGGCATTTGCTCAAGTTGTTGAAATCCATTTTGGACCACCGTTTCCATTCCGGGTATGAAGGCAAGAATAAGGGGTATACTAAATAAAATAGTCAGCCACTCATCTTTCCACGAGTTCTGACTACCTTTTGCCATCTCCAGATCCCAGTCGATCTCTCCGGTGGCTTTCTTTTCCATGATAGTTGCTTCTGCTTTTGCTTTGGCAACCTTTGCTTCGGAATCAGCGCGGGTCTTCTCAACCTTGCCCTTCATCCATGTTCCGGCCAACTCTGATAGGGGGCCGATAAGTGCCGATAACATTTCCACCTCTTCCGCGCTTGACGCAAACGGCTATTCGGATTCTTTGCTGCTTTAGGAAACTTCTTCATCTGACCAGCAGACCGCGCACAGAAAGACTTGCGCCGCTTTGCTGCCTTGCTTCCCGGTTTTACTTTTCCGGTAACTGCCGTTTTTAGTTTAGATCCGGGGTTCTTTCTTCGGTAGGCTTTGACCCCGGCTTCCGTCATACCAGCACCCTTTTCCGTTGGACGAAAGTTCTTTTTGTTGCGGGCTGGCATCTTATCAGGTTTACGTGCCATTATGGGTTTACTCCCGGCTGGGTTAAGAGCCTTATATCATAAAAAATAGGGTTTGTCAAGGGGCAAGGTTTCAGGCCCTGCCCCCCGACAGGTTAATTAGGCGAACGCCGCAGCAGTTTCGCCAGAACCCAGTTCTGCCATCAGTGCGAACACGCGAACCTTGCCAGAAAAGCTGGCAGTGTCAGCAGACAGATCCAGTGTGTCTGCAGCAGTATACAGCTTCGGAGTAGCATTCATTTCTACGCCGTTTGCTGTGTTACCGTCCAGATCTGATACCCACAGATCATCGTCTGTGTCGCCCAGATCAATCAGTGAACCTGCACCACCAGCAGTCAGAATTTCAACACCAGCCATCAGGACCAGAGTGTTGGCGTTCATCTCGATTGCTTGCACAACGTCAGTGCCAAAAACCAGCGTGGTAGTGGAAAAGTCCAGCACAACTTCAACCAGTTGCGGCTTGATGCCAACAGGAACGCCAGCAACAGCATTAGTTACAGTGTAAGTAGCCATTATCTAGTCTCCCTATTAGTCAAGGCTAACAACGCCGCGAACGATCGCTTCCGGACGCAGAACTTTGCGACCGAATACATGCAGACCGCGAACGATGTCGCTGAAGGTTTCGGTTGAACGCACAACTTCAGTTTTCGCAATGTGCGAAGCAGTTGCGGTTGCTGACATGTGGCCACCCAGAATCACGTTCTCAGTGCCATCAGTTGCCAGACCAGACAGTGTTACTTGGTCAGTGCCACCGTTGGAAACGAGGGCGGTTGACTTGTAGCACTGGAAGCCAGCAATGTTGCCCAGCGATACAAGGCCGTTACGCAGCGGGGAAGTTGCATCGCCAGTTACCTGAACTTCTGCGAACTTCGCACCAGCTGAGAACAGGTGCTTGTAGAAAGCCGGGGGAGCAACGAACCAGCGGTTCTCTTCCGGAACGGACTGGTTATCGAGGGCTTCAGCCATTGCCAACATGGTGTTAATGGCAGTGTCACCCGGGGTGGTTGCGCCACCGATATCCAGTGCAGTACCCAGAGTTCCGATATCGGAAATCTGTGCAACAGACGCGCCGGACTCACCAGTCAAGCCAGCATCAGTGGCCATCAGGTCAAGGACGTTGGCATCATACTTACGCTTCAGTGAGTATGCACCTGAAGAGGTGGCCAGAGCCTCGAAGTTGACGTGTGACTGACGCTCTTCGATGTCGTCAATCTTGAACGCAAATGCGTTCGCTTGGTCAACAACCATAGTGGTTTGATCGTCAGCCAGATCCTGCGGGTTCACAACGGAACCACGAGCATAGCTGGAGACGGTGATTGTCGGTTCTTTGATGATCCGAACGGTATCGCCAAAGTTCTCAATCTCACCCGCGTAATCGGTATTCGTAATGTCTTCTGCAACCGAAGCACGCCGGAAGAATTTGAGGACTTTTTGGCTGAAAATTTCCGGGGTAAAGTTCCCGGAAGGCAGGTTATTATAACCTGATGCGCTATCAAAAGCCATTGGTCTTTCCTTCCAATTTTGAGGTTAGGTTAGTTGTTAAAGTCGATTCGGCCTTCTGCCCGTGCAGTATCCAACTCTTGTTCGAGTTTTTCAAACTCCCACGGCTTCAACTTGCCGATTTCTGAAGCCTTCCAAATCTTGCCCCCGGTTTCCTTTGTTGCAACCTCTTTGGGTTGCGCTTTGGTTACGGCAGCGGCAGCATCAGCTGTCTTGCTAGTTTTGGAAGATTTCTTGGTGCTGATTCCAACATCAGCTTTGTAGAGGTCAATGACCCGTGCTGCAAGTTTAGCGTTGGTGTTGTTCTTGTAGATACCATCGCTAAGTGATTCAGGCTGTTCGTCCAGCCATGCAAGGAACTTGTCGTTAGACTTGAGTTCGTTGAAATCGGGATGCAAGCGAAGGAGTTCCTCGTAGGCTTTGTCCTTCTCAAGTTTCTTTTCCCGTTCCTTGATTACATCAAGTTCTTCACGCAGCTTTGAGATATGCGTCTCTGCCTGTAAGGTAGAAACAGTTTCCACAACTTCAAACACATCCGGATAGCGTTCCTTAAATTCTGCCAACTCTTCTAGAGTTTTCGGTGGGGTTACACCCCGGGGCATTTCGTAGGCACGTTCCTTAATTGATTTCAGTTGGGCAGCCAGTTCTTCACGTTCACCTTTAAACTCTGCGATCTTTTCATCGTAGTGACGCTTCAAATCATCGTAGCGTTTTTTGTAATCGTGATCTTCACTAGCTTCTTTCTTGGGTGCAAAGCTGTCCCCCGTCTCTTTTGCTACTTGAGGAGTGGCCTCTTCGGTGTCCTCTGTTGCTTCTACTTCTGGGGTTTCATCCTCATCGTCCGCGTATACATCATCTTTGTATTTGTTACGGTAGAGATTCGGATTGTTGGTTGTTCCAAAGGAATCGTTTGCTTTATTGGCACGGTGGCCTCTTGCTTGTTTTGCCATTTTAGTTTACCTCATATTGCGGGGCCACTTGGCTGTGGGTAGCCGCTTCGGTTGTGCTGGGGCCGCGTTGCGGGTAGCCAGCGAATAACTTACGGATATTCGGGACTCTTGAAAGTCCGGTAGAACTCGTGTCCACCTATTTCCGTAGCGTATTCTAAATCTGGTGAGTTTTCCATCCATCGGCTTGGTGCGTTTGGTTTTTTATAAAACAACGTGCCAACGGGTAGTCGTTTAAATGCTTCTCTATCTGGTTCAGTGCTAAGAACGTTCTCTGCAGCAGCAAGAGTTTTTTCTAAACCTTTTGATGCAAGACCCTTTCTAACTTCTGTAAGTCTTTCATACAGGGTTGTGGGTTCTAAGCCGGAGAACTGAAATGCACCTTTAGCAGTTTGCTGAAGCATGACATCTTTTATCGTGTTCACATTTTTAAAGTCACGATAATCTGTTTCTGCTCTATTCTTAACTACCTCACCGATTGCTTCCATGCTTTCGAGGGTATCTATTGATGATACAGTTTCTGTAAGGATAAGAAGAGCAAGTGCTTCTTCATCAGATAGGCTATTGATAAAATCTTTTATCTGAGAACGCTGTTGTTTGCGTTTACCAAATTCTGCAAACTTACGAAGCGTCTCTTTGGGGACAGCCCCGTATTCATCCATCGGGATATCTTCGCCAACATCTCCGCCTTCAGCTTTTTTGACAAACCCTTCCGCTTGAGCCTCAAGGCGGGAGGCCTCTGCATCTCTGCGCCTAAATAATCTTCTTTGTTTTTTTAGGTCGTCTACAGTTTCGTTTCGAGTAAGATCTACCCCCAGCGGCTTCTTTACAGTTCTACCTATTTCATACTCAATGTTATCCAAAGAATATTCTCTAGCCATGTAATCTTTTACTTCAGCGGGAGCATTTCCTTTCTCTAAATAATCCTTAAAGATTTTGCGATAGTGGTCTTCAGTGAGTTTTGCAAATTTCTTACTTTTAGGAAGTAGTCCTTTAACAGTTTCAAAAGCTATTCTTTTTGCTCTTAATTCTTCAAACAGACTATTTTCTTCTTCAACGATTCCGCCTACCATATCTGGAGAAACATCAGGATTGTAACCGTAACTACGCTTATATGTTTTTTGCTCTGGAATACCGGAGTGTGCTAATTCTTCTGCTAATACAAAGAGATTAAATAGCGTGGGAGTTAATGGGGCGTTTATATCTCTGCCGCCTGAAGAATAAGATCCCCCTAAAACTTGCATATCGTTTATTCTACCTAGTCGTTCAAAGAACCTGCGGTATATGGGACCCGTATTTACTTCTCTCTTACCAAATCGATCCTCAACGGTAGAAACAAACATAGGATCTTCTTCAAACTGCTGAGTATAAATATCCCAACTTTTTTCGTCCGCTTTTGTTATGTCTATAAGGTCAAACATCTTACGGCGAACTTCATCTACGATGATACGATCTTCATAATTCAACGAAGGATTTTTTTTTTCTGCCGGAGGTTCGGTGTAATCGTAATCGTAACGCACAGTCACATCTCCGCCTTCAGCTTTTCCTATAAAACCCCCTGTTGCAGCTTGCTGGGTTTCCTGCTGTCTGCGGCGAACTTCTTCTTTGCCACGATTGTTAATTTTGTTGAGACGGTCGTAGCCAATGATTTTGGCAATCTGTGGTGCAACTATAACTTCACCACGCGATACTGCTACATCTATAAGTTTACCATCCCCTACAGATTTGTCAACCCCTGCCCCTGCTTTTGCTGCTTCTTTTTGTGCATCTTCAATCATTTTCTTGACATCGGCACTACCTGCAAACTCAACGGCAGCGGCATTGATAACAAAAGTTCCCTCTGGCAACTCTGCCGGGACGTTATCCGCAACAGTTTGTCCGTCAGAAACTTGTTCGGGTGGACGGTCAACAAAACCAGAAGGCATCTGGGCTACGCCACCCTGTTGCATACCTACGCGGCCACCTTCTCGCATAAATTCTGCTGTATCAAAGCTAGTAGGATCGTAGGAAGGTTGATATCCGCCAGAACTGTCATCGTCATCCTGTTGATAAAGACTTGCAACATCCGCTACTGTAGGACCTTCATCACCCGGAGGTAATCCTTCATCTTCCGGGGCAACTTGTGGGGTAGCCCTTACTGCTGCTGCTGGTGTTTCCTCTTCGGGCTGTGTGCCAGCGTCTTTGAACCGTTGGATGGCAGCGTTGACGACATCGCTGGGGGCCTTTGCCCCTTTCGCAAACATCGGGGCTTCTTTACGCAAATCAGACAGCATGCGGGTAGCCGTGTTGTAATCAACATTGTAAAATTTAGCAAGTTCTTGGGCTGCTTCTTGGGAACCATACGCGGAACCCTGCCCGTATGCGTCTACGAACGTCCCATACGCGGTATAGTTACCACCCAGCTTCTGTGCAATTTCTGGCGGTAACAAACCTGCTGTCCCTGTTGTCTTCCATGTTTTTGTATCTTCATCGTAAGTTTCCTGCATAGAACCCGGGATGTAACCCTTCATGGTTTCTTCCAAAGCGCGAACTTGAGTTTGTTCCAAATTTTGCAGGTTCCCGTAGTAATTCAGCCTACCCGGTGCGCGAGTAATTTTCATACCATTTAATTCCATCATAAACCCGCCAGTAAGTTTACCCGTAGCAGGATCAGCAGCAGCACGGATAGCAGCCACATCTTTGGAGTGGAAATACATGGCAGCATCCCATGCCGCACCTAAGAGACCACTGGGACGATATGAGTCATTGCCAAAAGGAGCAGGGCGGGCTTCCCCCGATAGCACACCACCTATCAAAGATCCCATAGGCAGTATTTGTTCTACAGCTATTTCAGCAGCAAATTTGGTTTTATCGGGTCTTTCAAATTTAAAATCACCCGACAAACCAAAGTCAACCATATCACGTTGCTGGGCTGCAGTGAAATCATCATAGCTGTTGTAATTTATTGAACTTATATTGTCATAAACTACGGACTTGGTAGGATCAGACATAGCCACCCTACCCTTACCTAGAACAGTGGCAGTAACGGGCGGCGGGGCCATCGAATCATCTGCCCCTGCAGATACAGGAGACAATACTGCAGGTTGGACTTGTTGATCCTCTTCTTCCTTTTCCGCAATCGTTTCTACCTTAATGCCTGTTCCAAGAGTTTGGTTGTAGAAATCAACGTAGCTATTCGCATAGGCTTCTGGAGAAAGCGTTGTGGATTGCGTAAAGAATGAAGGGGTCGTATCAGCCATTTTTTATTACCGCCTCGTAGTTAGATTTCAGTTTCGCCAGTGTTTCCAGTAAAGCCAGCTTCCCCTGCGCTTGGCGCAGTTCCGACTCCGATTGTGCCGTTACCACGGCCCGTATCATCGCTTCCCTGTAATCCTGAAGGTACTCCTCCATCAGGGGCCATTCCTTGCTGTTGACCAGCGGGGCCAGCTTCTGCGCTTGCTGCTTGTTGAGCATTTACCATCATCCCTTGTAACATTTGAGCATACATCTGTGCTTCGTTGGTGTCATTGACAAGGCTATCCGGATCGATGTCCTGTGTGATAGCCAACTCCCGCATCAGGTTAGGTATCTTGATGAACGGGGCAAGCATCGGGTTGGCTACCGTCTGAAGAAGTGAGGTAAGACGCTGGCTGCGAACTTCCTTCTGCATAACTGCGGCAACGCCACGGGGCTTGATTTCCAAATCTCCCTCAATTTCTTCTACCTTCTCGTTGAACTGCATATTCCACTGAAAATATGATTCGCCCAACGGCTTCAAGAGGTAATCATCTATGTTCTTGATGACGGTCTTCATCGACAGACCTGCAGAACCCATCAACATGGATAGACCTGCTGCTGTCCGACCTGTGCCTGTAACGCCTGTTTGTCCGTGCATGATTGACGGAATACCTGTTTCCTCATCCGCAAGCTGGCGGCTAATCTGATACATCTGGATGTTTTCAGGGGCCGTATTGGGAAACTTCAGGCCATTGATTGCTGTTCCGGTAACACCCGACTGTCGCCGGAAGATCTTACCGGGGAAGATATCCATGTTCTGTCCGGGAACCAAGCTGGCCTCATCTACGTCAAAGACCAAGTTACCCGCCAACGCAAGGTTATCGATTGCCATCCGAACGTGGCCGTTCATCAACATCTGTGCATCTTCCATGTTTTCCGCAACGCCAACACCCCAAATCTGATAGGGGTTGATTTCAAACGGAAACGCTTGGAACGGAATACGTGCCGGAGTAAATGGATTTACTACGCAACGAAGAACAACATTACCACAGATCCAGACGTTGACCTGCATCTGGTCAAACTCTGACATATCATCTGCACCGTCCAAGCCAGCTTCATAGGCAAACTTGGAATCGATGACACCCCAGTATTCCAAGACCTCGAAACGGTTCTCTTGGTAGTAGGGTTCAGTCTCATCTTCACGGATAGTATCTTCGTAGTATTTGTCAACGTAGTTAGGTCCGTTGGCAATGGCTTCCTGAACTGCAGCCGCATCAAAGTGCGGACGCATAATCAGGGAACGCAACTGCTGACGGTTCATCCGATGACGCTGGATAACATATTCACAGTCTTCGATGGTTGTAGCAGACGGATCTGGATGGAAATCCCACACTGATACAGTCTCAATACGCGGGACAATCTTCTCAAACGGCATGTATTCGCGTTCACCCTCATCGTTGCGGCCCCACTTGTGGACACGCTTGTAAAAGTTGAACGGACCCTTGACAATGCCCGTGCCTAGCAGGGCAGATTCAAAGATTGCTTTGCGAAGAACGTTGACAGCGTTGGTATCGAGAAGCTGGTCGTGGATACACTTCTCCATCTGACGTGCCATCTCTGCCGCTGGTTCTAGCTGGGGTTCACCCATTTTAGCTTTACCGGGAACCAGCATGTCCCCAAACTCTTGGCCATAGGAACCAAGATAATGGGCCTCACGACCGCCCGGGGCTAAGTCCCGACCATCACCCGGAAACCCGTATGGGTCCAGCTGCTGTGGCTGGGCCTCATCGAGAGGTGTCCGCATGTGAGCAAACTCCTCGATGCCTTCCGGCATGGGAGTGGACTCTACTACAATCGGAAACTTTTTGTTGGCAAACAGAATATCGACAATTTGCCCGTAAGCCGCAAGGACCTTTGTTTTGGTAATCTTGATAAACACCTTAGAGCGTTCAGAATCCCGATACTGGGTGGTCGAATCGTAGATGCCACGAAAGTTCTTGTAGGCTTGCAGCCAACGTTGTTCGTGAGCATACCGACCGTTCTCAGCATCCTCGAATTTAGAACGAATAAGCCCAGCCAAACCGGGCATCTGCTCCGATGGGCTGTTTACCGGGATCGCCTGATCTTCTTCCGGTTCCAAGAAATTGTCAGCCATTGGATTTCCTTAGTAATCGCGTTCTTCAGCCATCTTCATGACAGACGGGTCAACCGCTGTCTTGGTCATTTTCTTTGGCATATCTTCAGTCAGTTTGTCAGTCTTTGCGCGAGTATCGAACTCCAGACCTTCACGATACAGAGTTGATTCACCCATGTTCGCATCAACAGAGGTCTTGTCGGAACCCATGATGTAAGATGCACCGTAGTTGTAATTATTCATCGGCATTGGTTTGTCTCCTTATCTATTGATAAATCCGGACATGCCTTGTCCGGTCATTGCCCGGGTTAATCCGGACACAAATCCTTCTTCAGGAACCTGTCGTTTGATCTCTTCGGCTACAGGCTCTGCAGCAGCCTTTACAGCCTGTTCAGCTACCGGAAGTGCTTCTGGGATACCTAAGGTAGCCTCTTCGAGAACTGCACGTCCTACAGCCTCTAATGGACCTGCTCCTGCTTCGCGTGATTCCATATAGGTGGGAACTGCCCCTACAACGGGAACAGCCTTCATCAGGGGCTTGAAGTTCAGCTTCCGTAGCTTTTCTTTCAAGGCATCAGAGAAATCATCGGGGGATTTGATGTTTGTCAAATCCGTTGTGGTCTGTGCCTTTACTTTTGCCCGTTCTTCAGCGCGGATTTCCTGCTCACGTATCCGGCGTTGTTCTTTCGCACGGATAGCCGTTTCATCGAGTTCACCCATCTGGCTTTCAAGTTCGAGGCGTTTCTTCTCAGCTTCTGTAGCTGCCAGTTTCAACTCTTGACTACGGGCGGCACGAACATCCTCAATCAAATCTAGGTCAGCATCAGTCAAAGTTCCCTGAACCTGTGTGCCAACAATTTCTTTACCACGAGGAATGACAGCAAGTTTTGGAGCAGCTTTTGTAGTTAAACCTGCTGCAGTTATATTCATAGCAGCGGGCAACTCGTTCAGAGTAGACAAACCTAACACTTCGCCATACATGTTCTGTAACGCACGAAGGGCTTGCTTGGCTGTGGTTCCTTCTGATGTGATAACTTGAGAGGCGTAATGCTTGCGGGTAATATCTTTCAAGCCATCTATCGTTTCATCGATTGACGCATGGCCCATAATTGCACTAGCTTCTTTTGCGTAGCCTAACTCATTAACGATGATGGACGGGATAATCTTACGCAAGTCGGACGCACCCTGTATTGGTCGTCCCATCGCTTTCTCAAACGGTTTGAATTTTTCTGCAATTCCACCCGGCTTCTTAATTGCGGATGTCATTTTTGTAACACTGGTATCAAAAATAAATTCACGTCCTGTTTCTTTTGCCCGTTCTGCTTCATCACGCAAAATCTCTAAAGCAACTTCAGGAAGGTCTAACTCGTTACGGATTTTATTTCCACGCCGATACTCACTTGTAAATGACCCTGATTCAAAGTCAATATCTGAAAGTTTGATACCTGCAACTTCACCGGGACGCAGTGGAACGAGAGAGTTGAACGCAACTGCTGCACGTGTCGAAGAGTCCTCAATCGCTGCAATACCCTCTGTGAGGGCAGTAAGCGATTTCTTCGCTTCTGGAACAGCTTTGAAAGCCTTTGTCCGGCGGGCTTGGGTTGCCTTTTCTAGTCCCAGAGAACGGGCTTTCCCTTCTGCCTTAAACACATTAGGTGGGGCAGGTAAGTCGGCTATAGCAGATTGTTTTTCTACTGCAGTCTGAACTGTTGCAAGGTTGGTAAAGTTTGCTTCTGAACCAACCTCATTCAACTTTGTAAGAAAGTCTGCATCCCCTACGGTAAACCAAGAATCATCCAGAGATTTACCTGCAGCTTCTACAGCTTTGCGTAGAGAGGACTGATTACCCCGGGGACCCATATTAATAGCTTCGCCAATCGTAAGGGTCTGGTCCTTGATTTTATCTGCTATCTCTGCCATACTTAATACCCGAAGACTTCATCTTGAACTTTGTGGACCTGATTCTTAATTGCACCTAACTGTTGATGGATTGATGCGTAACCTGACATCCGCGTCATCACCATGTAGCGAAGGGCATCGTAGGCGTGGTCCTCTGCCTTTGTATCCACATCTTCACTGTTAGTTTTAGATAACGGAATACCTGCCATCTGCTTAACAGTGTTCTGGCAGGTTGCGAAAATTCGTAGCCGGGGTTCCTCTGTGTAGGGATCGTTGGATAATCGTCTATGTAGTTCCATCTTCCCTTGCAGCCTGTTGCGGTCTGATGGTGTCCAACGAACACCTGCCCGCATCATGGTTTCTGCTATGGATGGGCCGAACCCTGTCTTGTTCCAACAGGACGAATCCAGCACGGTATAGTGGGGAAGTGGATCGAGTTGTTCTGCTTCTAGTATTTTATCGGCCAGTTCTTCTGCTGTCAAGTGTTTAGCATACAACTCACGATAAACCCAGATGTTGTTATCCCAATCAATAGCCCCCCAAAGAACGCATGACGGACTCGCGTAGCCGTAGTCTGCCGCCCGTATGCGGGGCCAATTTGTAGGTAACTCGAAAGGTTCGACAACGTGTCGTCTCCGTGAAAATTCTGGGAAAGCTGCACCCTCTGCAACATCCCAGTCCCCTTCGAGCAGTCTGCGGCGTTCTACTTCAGGTAGGGAACGCAGCATAGCTTCGTATTGACCATCGGCCATCAAGAATGGGTTGTCTGTCAACCGTGCCGGAACAAACTTCCGGTAGAACAGCGGCTGACCTTCTTTTTCGTGGCCCGGTGGCCACACAAACGGCTTGCCTGTTTCTACATCAAACGCCGGGAACGGCTTGTTGGGTTCCGGACCATCGATGTAGGTCTTCTTGACCCACCAGCCACCAACACCCCCCGGGTTAGCTGTTGCCCGCATATATAGATGCTGCTGGAGTTCGGGATCTGTCGCCCGTAGTCGGGAACGCAGATAGTCCCACACGTAGGGCGTGGGATACTGGGTAATTTCGTCTATTCCTATCCAGTTAAAAGCCTGACCCTGAAAACGGGTAACATCCTTGTCCTTGTCGAGATAGGTAAACCAGATGGTTGCACCGGACGGGAAATGCCACGTGGACTTTGATTCGCGGAACTTAGCCCCGGGAAACGCCTTTGTGTAGAGTTGCCGGGACTTGTCAATCAGTTCGGTTAGTTCATCTAATGTGCGGCGAAGAAGCAAACCACGATGATTAGGGTTGTGACAATAACGCAAAGGATCAGCCAGCAAAGCGAAGGATTTTCCTCCACCCGCTGCCCCACCGTAGAGGACATCGCGTTCAGACGATGAAAGAAACTCTTCTTGAGGTCCCGGGTTCGGCTGGAAAACGACCTCAGACTCGCCCACAAGGTCAGAGACAGACTTAGGTAGATTCTGTAAGTCTCCCACGTCAATAGTGGCTGTGCCTTTTCCCTGTAAAGCCTTTTCAACTTTTCCAGCGGCTTTTTGAACCTTCTGAGCATAGTTCCGTTGATCCCGTGCTACCTGTGTGGTCTTGTCTGCACGTTTCTTTGCAGCACGAACCTTCTTCTGTGTTTCTCGTCTGGCCAGTTCTGCCCGGGAGTAGTTATATACTGATTTGGGTTCACCGGGCTTCTTCTTGGGCCTACCACGCTTCTTAGGCGGGTCTGGCTGCTGTTCATCCATCTATGACGACTTCCTTTTTCGGGGGCAGCA